>Ga0079225_10000162_pt1 | contig 34998 bp, 27 predicted proteins | sample Poulit2012_FD_76344 | JGI IMG/M metagenome (GOLD analysis project Ga0079225, IMG submission 76344) | Agricultural soil microbial communities from Georgia to study Nitrogen management - Poultry litter 2012 | ecosystem: Environmental > Terrestrial > Soil > Agricultural land | place: USA: Georgia... | reverse complement strand
TTTCTCTTATCGATTCGGCGATATTTTTTACTTGAGTATAAACTTCAACAATGTTGTTTCCATCTATGATATGACCCTCCATTCCGTAGCCTTTCGCTCTATCTGCTAAGTCTTCGATATTATATTGTTCGGAAGTTGGAGTAGAAAGGCCATAGCCATTATTCTCGATAACAAACATCACCGGGAGACCCCAAACCGAAGCGACATTCATCGCTTCGTGCCAATCTCCTTCACTGGTTCCGCCTTCTCCGGTAAACACTGCGGTTACTTTCTTTTCTTCGCGCAGCTTATCCGCTAAAGCAATTCCGGCAGCTACCCCATTTTGCGGACCTAAGTGCGAGATCATTCCCACAATATGATAGTCCTGTGTTCCGAAATGAAAACTTCTATCGCGCCCTTTGGTGAAGCCACTTGCTTTTCCTTCCCATTGCGCAAAAAGTTTATCTAACGGAATATCTCTGGAAGTAAACACCCCCAAATTCCGGTGCATCGGCAGAATGTATTCCTCTTTTTGCAAGGCTTTCGTTACGCCAATTGCAATAGCTTCCTGTCCGATTCCGCTAAACCATTTTGATATTTTACCCTGACGCAAGAGAATCAACATTTTCTCCTCGATCAAACGAGCTTTCAACATTTCAAAATAAAGTGATTTGAGCTTGCTGTCAGAAAGGTTTTTTCTTTGATAATCTATACCGATTTTATCGGCAACATCTTGTTCCATTCGTAAGAATAATTTTAGCCAAAAATAAAGCTTTTTAAACCCAAAACATAGACTTTATAGATTTTTTGATTGGGTGATTTAATTGGAAGTTTTTCAATAAATGCCTGCACTATTCATCTTGTTGTTTTTTAGCCGCTATCCAATAATCATTCATTTCTGACAAACTCATCTCTTTTAAGTCTTTGCGTTCTGCTTTGACTTGTTGTTCGATGTATTGAAATCTTTGTATAAACTTCTTGTTGGTTCGTTCCAGCGCATTTTCCGGGTTGACATTGATAAACCGGGCATAGTTAATCAAGGAAAATAGCAGATCGCCAAACTCCGCTTCCGTTTTATCCTGATTTTGGTCTTTAATTTCTTGTTTAAATTCGCCGAGCTCCTCTTCTACTTTTTCAAAAACTTGTTCGGAATCCTCCCAATCAAAACCCACGCCGCTTACTTTTTCTTGAATTCGCCAAGCCTTAACCAAAGCGGGTAAAGATTTCGGTACGCCTTCTAAAATACTAATTCTCCCTTCTTTTATTTTTAGTTTTTCCCAATTCTTGGCGACCTCTTCTTCGTTTTCTACTTCCACATCGCCATAAACATGCGGATGTCTCGAGATAAGTTTCTCACAGATTTCGTTGGCTACATCAGCGATATCGAAGGCCTCTTTTTCACTGCCGATTTTCGAATAGAATACCAGATGTAACAAAACATCCCCCAACTCCTTTTTGATCTCCTCTAAATCATTATCTAAAATCGCATCTCCGAGCTCATAAGTTTCTTCAATAGTCAGTGGTCTGAGGGTTTCAAAAGTTTGTTTACGATCCCAAGGACATTTTTCTCTGAGATCGTCCATAATATCCAACAACCGATTAAAAGCTTTGAGCTGATCTTCACGCGTATTCATTTTTAGATTTCTGTTTTAAATTCTGTTGGGCAATTTAACCAAAAGCATACTCATTCAAACCGATGTAAGGTTATTTTAGACCAAGAGTTCAAAAAATAGCGGATTATAATATTTTGCTGCCGGGTCATCGGATTTTGGATCGGATTTTGGTTAGGTATAAATTCATAATTCCGCCACTGCCCTTACCACCTATCAAGACCTTGATTTCTTTCATCAGCTGAACGACCTTGGTTTTCTCACCGCTGGCTTAATATTTACCGGCGTGCTTTTCAATAACACCTCTTAAAGTTCTGGAAGGGGGATAAATTATTGACAGGTTTCCCATTTTGTTTTCCCAATAAATAATCGGCAAGGCCATCTAATTCCTTCTTTTATAATGTATTTATTAATTCTTAATATCGTTTTGCCTCCAATATTCCGCGGGTTCATCGGTTTTTATCAGCACAGACTCGTGATGAAAAATCATCGGTATTATTCGGGAATACTGTTCTAAATATTACTGGTTAATCATCTTTTCCAATACTTCACTTCTGTCATTGAGATCGTTTCGTTAATGCTGAATCGTTTTCCGTAAATGTAGGATTAAACCGGTTCTCTATAAAAAGCTTATAACAATAATACTCAAAATCTATAAAGATAGGAACGGGTGTGCAAATTCTTAGATATTCAACTTGAGATAATAACTAACTATGTAAAGGATTGAGTAAGTAATTTTAAAAAAATTGGAATAGATAGGTTCCTTCGGAAATATTAGGAAGATTGAAATGGGAAATCGAATATTTTATTTATCCTTTACATTTAAAACGGTTTCTTTCTTTTAATCGTTCCCGTAATATCCTCTATATCTTCTTTCACTTTTTTAACATTTTCCTTAATCTCTTTTCCGCCACTCTCGTCAAATTGTTCTTCTGCAGATTGAGTGATTTCAGTGGTAATATCGTTTGTAGCATTTTTCACCGTCTTAATTCCCTTTGCTAATCCTCGAGCAATTTCAGGAACTTTATCGGCACCAAAAAGCAAGACTACTATGAAAATAATAAAAATTAATTCGGTACCACCAAACCCAAAAAGTAAACCAGGTAAATTCATATGCCAATAATATACGACAAAAATACAGAAAAAGCGACTCACCCTCAAGTCTATTATAAAAAAATATCAATCCAATTTCATACTCAATCTGTATTCATTTGCTTGTTTTTTCAGAAATTCTATTGCTTCCAGCGGTTCTCCAAGAGATGCATTAACTTCTGCAAAATCTAAACAGTAATACAGAAAGTTATCTATCAACTCTTCTGGAATCTCCAATTCTCTTACAAAGAAATCTTTCTCAAACATCCTATTTAATTGTTCTTTTTCCCCTTCAATTTTCTCATATTTCAAAAGCTGCTTTAGCATTTTCATTCGACCGGAAATAACATTTAATAAATAATCTACCGGCGTTGAAGAGGCTGTAAAAAGCCGTCTTTCCGCTTGGGTAAATTTTCTTCCTGTATTGAAAGGTATACCTACTTTAGATTGATCAAAATATTCTATTTGAGCTGCGTCCTTCGTTAAATCTCCAGTTATTATTAGAGACATTCACTTCTCCTAAAAAATTAACCGCCTCCTCCAATTTAATAACAATGGGGATATTTTCAAGAACAGAATCGGTTACTTGCAATTCGTAATTTTCATAACCCATCGCCGTAAAAAATCAACTCATCTCCTTTACTGACAAATACTTCAAAACTTCCATCTTTTTTACTAATCGTTCCTGTATGTTGGGAAGGGTTAATAATATTGACTTGAAAATCCAGCACTGAATCCGTAGTGATTTTCCTCTTTAATTTTACTTTGCTCTGTGAAAACCCGGTATAACTGCTCAGGAAAAAGTATATTCCAATACAAATCCACTGTGTTTTTATGCTATATGTAGAAAGGGCCTCCGGCATCAAGGTTTATTATTAAGCCCCTAAAATAAAATTTAATTTCTCTAAGTTGAGGTTATTATCACATATTTAGGAAAGCGATTTATAGGTAACTCTTTAAATATTATTTCGAGACCTAATTAAAATTGATTTTAAATCCTTATACAAATCTCTTTGTTTAACCGTAGATGCTAAAAACAATTTCATTATAAAAATACGTCTCAAAAATAGCATTCCGTTTCTTGGGGTTCAAAAGCACCCCGCCCGCCTCAGGCGGTCCCCCTCTTTTTGAAAAGAGGGAAATAAATTAAACATTTCAGGTTTATCAAATGAACTTGCAGGCTTTATTTCTTCCCCACTTTATCTGGGTTTTGTTTTACAAAAGCAGCCCATCCGGAATAGTTTGAGGAAGTTTCGAGTTTATCTCCATTATAATAATGACAAACCGCCGCCGCCAGTCCATCGGTGGAATCCAAGTTTTTAGGAAGTGTTTTTAGGTTCAAGATGCTTTGCAGCATTTTAGCCACTTGGTGTTTACTGGCATTTCCATTTCCGGTCACGGCCATTTTAATCTTACGAGGAGAATATTCCGTCACAGGGATTTCACGACTCAAGCCCGCTGCCATCGCTACGCCTTGCGCGCGTCCCAGTTTCAACATCGACTGCACATTTTTACCAAAAAACGGAGCTTCAACGGCAATCTCATCGGGGTGATAGGTTTCGATAAGTTCAATCGTTCGTTCAAAAATCAATTTGAGTTTCACATTGTGATCGGAATATTTCGTTAGATTGAGTTCATTGAGTTGTAAACATTTCATTTTCTTATCTAAAATGCTGATTACACCAAATCCCATCATTGTTGTGCCGGGGTCAATTCCTAAAATAATTCGTTCTACTTTCACTTTTTTCACAAGGCTATTTTTACAAACTTAGGCATTTTATAAGCTAATCCATCTATATTAAGCAAGGATTGACTAACAAAACGTCAGGTTTTTCATCGTATTTATCCTTGGCACAACAATTGACCTAATAAGAGCAGAACCTTAAGAAAAGCCGGAGAATAAGTGTATCCAGCTTTTTAAAGTTCTATAATACAGATAATTAAAAACAATCAATCTGACAGATTGACGAAAATATAACTATGGGAAAAGGAAAATTATTTAATATTGACAGTTTGTCACTTCAAGATATTAATGAGGATGCTGAGTTCATTCCATTAATGACTCCTGAAGATGAAGAAGAAATCGAAAGGGAGGATTTGCCTGAAGTATTACCGATTTTACCTTTGCGTAATACGGTATTATTTCCGGGGGTAGTCATTCCAATTACTGCGGGTAGAGATCGTTCTATTGAACTGATCAATTCTGCTAATAATGACAACAAAATAATTGGAGTAGTCGCACAAAAAGATGCGAAGGTCGAAAATCCTAAGGCTAAAGATTTAAATAACTTAGGGGTAGTTGCCAAGATACTCAAGGTATTGAAAATGCCCGATGGTAATACGACTGTGATTATTCAAGGGAAGAAAAGATTTCAAATCGATGAGATTCTTCAGGAAAACCCTTATTTTAAAGCTCGTATATCAGAGGTGCCGGAAGTAAGACCTGCATCAAATGATGAGGAATTTGTAGCTGTAATTGATTCGATTAAGGAGGCTTCTTTAAAAATCATCAAAGAAAGTCCGAATATTCCTTCGGAAGCTTCTTTTGCAATTAAAAATATTGAAAGCAACTCTTTTTTAATCAATTTCGTGGCGTCCAATATGAATCTTCCTGTTAAAGAAAAGCAGGAATTACTCGCCATCAATGATTTACACCAACGCGCTTTAACGACGTTGAAATTTATCAATATCGAGTTGAAAAAGCTGGAGTTGCGCATGGATATCCAATCCAAGGTGCAAAGCGACATGAGTCAACAACAGCGCGAGTACTTTCTCCATCAACAGATGAAGACTATCCAAGAGGAATTAGGAGGTACTACAAATGAAGGAGAGATTCAAGAATTCCGCGAAAGAGCCAAGGAACAAAAATGGAGTGAGGATATCAAAAAACATTTTGAAAAAGAATTGGCTAAAATTCAGCGGATGAATCCTCAGGTTGCAGAGTATTCAATTCAGCGCAATTACTTGGATTTATTTTTAGATTTACCGTGGAATAAGTATAGTGAAGACAAATTCGATTTAGAACATGCTCAAAAAGTTCTTGACCGCGATCATTATGGATTGGAAGAAGTAAAAAAACGTATTATCGAATACCTGGCGGTGTTGAAACTTCGAAATGATATGAAATCGCCTATTATATGTCTGCACGGCCCTCCAGGAGTTGGAAAAACTTCTTTGGGAAGATCTGTCGCAGAAAGTTTAGGACGTGAATATGTACGTATTTCCTTAGGTGGTTTAAGAGATGAAGCAGAAATTCGCGGACATAGAAAAACTTATATCGGTGCCATGCCGGGTCGAATTATACAGAGTTTGAAAAAAGCAGGAACCAGTAATCCGGTATTTGTCTTAGATGAAATCGATAAAGTGAGCAGCGGGCATCAAGGAGATCCGGCTTCCGCTTTATTGGAAGTACTCGACCCTGAACAAAATGATGAATTTCATGACAACTTCCTTGAAGTGGGTTTTGATTTGTCAAAAGTGATGTTTGTAGCAACAGCTAACACCTTGAGCACCATTCATCCTGCTTTAAGAGATAGGATGGAAATTATCGATATGACTGGTTATACCATTGAAGAGAAAGTTCAAATTGCTAAAAGACATTTGTTACCCAAGCAAATTAAGGAACACGGAATCAAGAAAAAAGATATCACGTTAAACGACAAACAAATTGAGTTTGTTGTTGAAGGATATACCCGTGAATCCGGGGTTCGTGGTCTTGAAAAGCAAATTGCTAAATTGGTGAGATTTGTAGCCAAGAGTATTGTGATGAAAGAGGATTACAATGTCAAATTTACCAATGACGATATTATAAAAATCTTAGGTGCTCCAAGAGAACGCGGAAAATACGAAAGCAATGAAGTTGCCGGAGTGGTTACTGGTTTAGCTTGGACAAAAGTTGGCGGTGATATTATATTTATCGAGTCAATTTTGTCGCAAGGAAAAGGAAAACTCAACATTACCGGAAATCTCGGAAAAGTAATGAAAGAATCTGCCACGATTGCTATGGAATATATCAAAGCACACGCAGATAAGTTTGGAATTGATCCGGATATTTTCGATAAATATAATGTTCATATTCACGTTCCAGAAGGCGCAACTCCAAAAGACGGCCCCAGCGCAGGAATTACGATGTTGACTTCCTTAGTTTCCTTGTTTAGTCAACGAAAAGTAAAAAAAGGAATTGCGATGACCGGTGAAATCACCCTTAGAGGAAAAGTTCTTCCTGTGGGCGGAATCAAAGAAAAAATTCTCGCTGCAAAGCGTGCACGAATTAAAGAGATTATTCTTTGTGAAGAAAACAGAAAAGATGTAGAAGAAATTAAGGAAGAATATCTCAAAGGATTGAAAATTCACTATGTCAAAGAAATGCACGAAGTCATAGAAAAAGCAATGACAAAACAAAAAGTGAAGGATGCTAAGAAACTGTAGTCTTTCTTCAATGACCTAAATACAAACGCCTCGATTTTTTCGGGGCGTTTTTTTGTCGGTGAATGACGTGATTTAGAAGCTTTTCATCGTAATCTCTTGGGCCTGTTATCTAAAACTAAAAAAGCTCCGGATATGATTTAATTAAAAGCTTTTCCTTTTACAAAACTCCGGAAAACTTCGTCCTTACTATTAAACTTCATTATTTTTGAATTCGAATAAAATCAACCGATGAAAAAAATATTATTACTCAGCGACACCCACTCTTATATAGACCAGCACATCATAAAACACGCCAAACAAGCAGATGAAGTTTGGCATGCCGGAGACATTGGAAATATCAAAGTAGCCGATGCTTTGGAAGAAACAGGGAAATTCAGAGCTGTTTATGGAAATATCGATGATATTAAGGTGCGCAAAACCTATCCGCTGCACAATCGGTTTATGTGCGAAGGCGTGGATGTATGGATCACCCATATCGGTGGTTATCCCGGAAGATATTCGCCTGCTATTCGAGAAGAAATAAAAAGAAATCCTCCAAAACTATTTATCAGCGGACATTCTCATATTTTGAAAGTCATGAACGATAAGAAACTGCAATTACTCCACATGAATCCCGGTGCCATCGGTAAACAGGGGTTTCATCAAAAAAGAACCATGTTGCGCTTCAAAATTGATGGAGAAAACATCAAGGATTTGGAAGTCATCGAATATTCCAGATAAAAAACCGCGAAAACTTTACTTTATCAAGCAAATTTTCGCGGTTAATATTAAATTTTTTAGATCGTATTATTTGTCAATCCCTTTTTCAAAAGCTTCCATCACTTTATTACTCACGCCCATATTGGAGAAGCCTCCATCGTGATAGAGATTTTGCAACGTAACTTTTCGCGTCAAGTCTGAGAACATAGAAATAACATAATCCGCACATTCATCGGCAGAAGCATTTCCCAAAGGAGACATTTCCTCTGCATATTTCAAAAATCCGTCAAAACCTTTCACGCCGGATCCGGCAGTAGTTGGGGTTGGAGATTGAGAAATGGTATTGACACGAACCTTGTGATTTTCTCCGAAGAAATATCCAAAACTACGCGCAATAGATTCCAAATAAGCTTTGTTATCCGCCATATCGTTATAATCCGGGAAAACGCGTTGTGCCGCCATATAGGTAAGCGCCAAGATGCTGCCCCATTCATTCATCGCTTCTTTTTTATAGAGCACTTGCATTGTTTTATGGAAAGAAAGCGCCGAGATATCCCAACCTTTTTCGCTGAAATTATAATTATTTTCCGTGTAGTGTTTTCCCTTTCTCACATTCACCGACATCCCGATGGAATGCAACACAAAATCCAGTTTCCCTCCAAGAACTTCTTGTGCTTGGTCGACCAAATTTTCCAAGTCTTCCATTTTCGTGGCATCGGCAGCGATTAATTCCGAGTCGGTTTTTTCTGCCAGTTCTTTAATTCCTCCCATTCTCAACGCGACAGGCGCATTGGTCAAAACAAATTTCCCGCCTTCTTCGTGAACGCGTTCCGCGGTTTTCCAAGCAATTGAATTTTCGTCCAAAGCTCCAAAGATAATTCCTCGTTTTCCTTTCAGTAAATTATACGACATATTTTAAAGTTTGATTTTTCTTTATTTAAACGGTAAAGATAAGAAAATTAGACTATTCAAAAATTCTTATCAAACATAGAATTTCTTTTCTAACATTTTTATTTGGGCGTGCCCCCGGATTCACAACAAATAATTTAGCAGGCTGCTTACATAGAGGTTTTCATGGCTAATGAATTTTCTCTTTTAAAATCCGGGGTCGGGCTATCCGCTATATCTTTTTTCTAAATCATTTCACCTAAAAAATCATTGCTGTCAGTTCAAAACTATTCCTCTAAAAACACTTCAAAAAAAGAAAAAAGGATGCCGCTGCTATCCCTCACGCAGGGGGCTGTGAAGAAGTGAATTTGTAAACGAGTAAATCAGTGAACAAGTGAACCTGTTTGTAAATCAAAAAAGAACTAAAGAAGAACAAATAACTTACAAAATATTTAATACACAACGGCAGTGAGAACACCACTCTGTTTAAATAATTTCAACTTATAATTGAGGAAACTATCTGCTTACCACAAATAGTCTTTTCTAATTTATTTCATTCCTGTAGCATCTTCAATTAATTAGAGGTGAAGGAGTTGCTGAAAAATGACCTTCTATTATAACCTCTTCAGATTCATCCGAAGATAAAAAAGCTTTAAAACTAAAATTTCCTTCTGACTTGGTTTCACTTGAATAAGTCACTTCCAATTCTCCTGTTGCTCCACTGCCATGAATAGATGAATACATTTCTATAAATTCCCCATCTTCATAAAGTCTTAGTGTTCCGACAACTTCATCATTAATTCCCCCAATAGAATAATTTCCCACCTCTCGGTTTCCATCAATATTATTGTCATTGTTTTTAAGAAGTAGGTTAAAAGTTGAGTTTTCAAAACCATCGAATCCGTTGATTTCCCAATAATCTCCCATCACATAATAAAATGTTGATTGACCTGATTTCTCAATATTTATCGCTCCACTAACGATAAAAGTTATTTCACCATCATTTTCAATTGGATCAAAATCATTTTGATTATCATCGCTTGAACAAGCAATAAATAACAATAATAAAACCGCCAAAAAACAAATGTGAATCTTTTTAAAACCACCCATGATTCTATAAATTTAATTAAAAACAAATATAATCATTACAAACATAATCATTTGAAATCTCTTTTAAAAATCATAACAACGACAATAGTAATAAATCGATTTTAAATTTTACAACAAAGAACCCAAAGCAAATTAACTGACAATATTACAGTATATAGTCATAGATTTTCCTTGCATCAAGTTCTTAACAAGCAGCTTTTATTGTCATAAAATTGCGTTTATCACTTGAACTTAGGCAATAAAAAGACACCTCGTTTCAAAAGATTATATTTCCTTTTTTGAAAATCCCAAAATCAATCAAAATAGTTCCATTTTGTTCATAAGCACGAGACGTGAGGATCGCCCAAAATGAAATCAAAGTTTTAGATAAAAGAACCTGAATTGTAATTCCACTCATTTTGAGGTTACAGTTTCCTTCATTCCAGACTTCCTTCAATATTTTATAGGCTAAAAACAAACCTTGAATACAACAATTTGTTAAACCATAAATGCAGATTTTGAAAAAAGATTAATTTGGCGAAAACGCTTTGAGGTCGAATTATTTAAAATTTGAGAAAACATCTATGGCAAAAATATTTACGCCGTTAAAGATTAGAAACACTACTTTCAAAAATCGCATGGCCGTTTCACCAATGTGTATGTACAGCAGCGAAGATGGATTTGCAACCGACTTCCATCTCACCCATTTAGGAAGTCGCGCGGTCGGTGGATTTGGGTTAATCATTCAAGAAGCAACAGCTGTTTCTCCGGAAGGTCGAATCACTTATAAAGATCTCGGGATTTGGAAAGACGAACATATTCCTAAACTCAAAGACATTGTCAAATATTGTCAGCTTCAAGGATCATTGATGGGAATTCAGCTGGGTCATGCCGGAAGAAAAGCCAGTCACCGACCACCTTTTGAAAACAGAGCATTTGTAAAACCCGATCACCCCGATGGGTGGCAAACCGTTTCTTCCTCCGCCCTTCCGTTTCAAGAAAATGAAAATGCACCGATTGCCTTAGATGAAAAAGGGATTCAAAAGGTCAAAGATGATTTCGTAGCTGCCACAAAACGCGCCAAAGCAATCGGTTATGATGTGTTGGAAATTCACGCTGCTCACGGATATTTACTGCATCAGTTTTATTCGCCTAAAAGCAATAAACGCACCGATAGATATGGCGGAAGTTTTGAAAATCGCATTCGTTTATTATTGGAAATCACGGAACTGGTCAAAGCGGAATGGGGATCGGGGAAACCGTTGTTTGTTCGGATCTCTGCCACCGATTGGGTAGATGATGGATGGAAAATTGAAGACTCGATAAAACTTTCAACAAAACTAAAAAATTTAGGTGTCGATTTAATCGATACTTCTGCCGGAGGAAATTTACCGGGAATAAGAATTGAATTAAAGCCCGGTTATCAAGTTCCTTTTGCCGAAATCATTAAAAAAGAAGCTGAAATAAAAACCGGAGCAGTCGGCCTAATCACCCAAGCGAAACAAGCAGAAGAGATTATAGCTCAAGATCAATCCGATTTGGTTTTCTTTGGAAGAGAAGCTTTACGCAACCCTTATCTTCCGTTATATTTTGCAAAAGAATTAAAACAAGAAGCCCCGTGGACACACCAATATTTCTGGGCTGTTGGTCAATAATATTTTAAAAAACACATCAATAATGGCTAAAAGAACAATTAAAGACGTCAAATTATCAGTACTGGATTTAGTTCCCGCTCTGGAAGGTGTCAAACATAAAACCGCTATCGAAAACTCTCTTTCGCTGGCACAACATTTAGATCAATTGGAATACCACCGGTTGTGGATTTCTGAACATCACAACACCGACGGTTTATTGAGTTCTGCTACCGTTGTTATCTTGGGCTATCTCTTACAAGGCACGGAAAACATCCGAATCGGTTCCGGCGGAATCATGTTGCCCAATCACGCTCCCTTGGTTGTTGCTGAACAAATGGGAACTTTAGAAACCATTTATCCCAATCGAGTAGATCTTGGACTCGGTCGCGCTCCGGGAACAGATCAGATAACCGCTAAAGCTTTGCGCAGAGAGCGCACCGGAAGCGTGCACGACTTCCCCAAAGATGTACAGGAACTCGAATTCTTCCTCTCCGATTATTCTGCGGAAAGCAAAGTTAGAGCGATTCCCGGCGAAGGCACGAATGTCCCGATATATCTTTTAGGCTCCAGTACGTTTAGTGCCCAATTAGCTGCTGCTTTGGGATTGCCCTATGTTTTTGCCAGCCATTTTGCACCTACTTACTTGTTTGATGCTTTGGATATCTATCGAAAAAAGTTTCGCCCGGCAGAACAGATTGAAAAACCCTATACGATGGCCGGCGTAAATGTTGTTGTAGCCGACACCGATGAAGAAGCTGAATATCTAGCCACCAGCGGAAAACAATTCCGATTGAGTATCATCCGAAATGAAAGAAGACCGCTTCAACCTCCGGTAAAAGATATGGAGGAAGTATGGAGGAATCCGATGGAAAAAGCGCAAGTAGAAAAAATGGGTTATTATTCTTTTGTCGGTAGTCCTGAAACTGTCAAAAAAGGTTTAAACGGATTTATAGAGCAAACGAAGGTAGATGAATTGATTATTTCAACCTATTGCTACGATCAAAAGGCACAGCATCGTTCTTTTGAATTATTGAAAGAGTTGCAAAGTTAATTTTTTTATTGAATAATTATTCAATGTAATTTTTATTTAATCAAAAATAGAAAAGCACAAAAATTCATTGGTTGGAGCGATCGTCCCACTCCTAATCCACAGACTATTACTTTTTTCGCTTATGTAAATGAAAATTAAAAGGTTTCACACGGAAGAGGTTTTTACGTTGCTGATCTAAAGAATCCCAATCTCATCAACCGATATAATCCTATCCAGTGCGACATAGTTTCAAGCGCTATTGTGTTTCCATTCCTCATTAAAAATCCGTGATGTTAAACGTGTTTATTTTTCACATTATTTTTTATTGCTCGGGCTTGCTTGATGTAAAAACGACAAATGAAACGATTGAAACCTTTGCGCGAACACAAGTGCATTAAACAACAAGACTTCTTTTAAAATTGATTGCTACCGGTTATAACAATATTTTAAAGATTTTGTTTAAAATAACACTCAATAGTGAATATTATAACCCTGTGGCTATTTCTTATTACTTAGACAAAATAAATTGTTTTTTATATAAAATTTACTAAATTTGCTTATCGAATATTTTTATTACGACAATTAATCAAAATAGTAACCAAATCAATCTAAAATTTAATTTTCATGAAATTTTCAAGCAAGATTTTTAAAACAACAATCGTATTATTTATTTCCTCTCTTTTATTTATTGGCTGTAGTTCAGATGACGATAACATGGAAGATCCTCCGACGATGGGAGATAATCCTGATTTCACCTTATTGGAAACAGATATTATTTTACCTACGGCATTGGAAAGCAATTCTGACCCGAAAGCGCAAGAATTAGTAAGTCACATCTCCATGGTTAAACAATATGAAAGTTATACTGCTTTAACGCAGGTTCCTCCGGGAGCTGAAGTCAGTCATGAACCCATAGACCCCACCGGCAGTTTTCAACGAAAGCCTTTTGACAATTCCATTTCTTATACGGTTTATACCTACTCCTACGGTGAGGCTACAATAGCTTATCAATTCTCTGTTCAAAATGGAATGAACGTCGTTGAAATATTCTATTCAGGATTTGAAACCAATGGCTTTGTAAAATACATGGAATTACGACAATCACAAGACGATCAAAATGGTTCATTAAAATTCCTTGGTTTTGAAGATTACGACTATCTTTATCAGTGGGTATGGGAAGTAAACTCCGATGATAGTATAGATATCACATTTAATATGGCCGATGATGTCGCTAAGTATGAAATGCACTACAATCCCGATATGTCCGGTACCTTAAAAATTTATTATGAAAACGAATTAAACTTGGAGTACTCTTGGAATGTTGACGGATCCGGAAATTGGATTAACTATATTACAGGTGAAAGCGGAAGCTGGTCTGTTTAAACAAATCAATTCTAAATTTTCCGTTTTAAATTCATTATTAGTTTAGCTTTTGAATGGAAAATTAGAAATACAAAAGCCATGGGCGATAAGAATATTTTCGTTCGTGGCTTTTTTATTTTGTAATGGTACTGTTGGTTTATTAAATAAGGGCATCCGAAGGATAGATATTTTAGTTACTCATATTTTATCTTATCGGACGTTATTATGGAGCCACAAATTAATCAATAATTGAAAAAATAATTGAAGTCTAAGCAGTATCTGCTCGATGATTGAGGTAAGCTTATAAATTGACAGAACCATCTTTCAACCGGATGAGCGATATTTGACTAACCATTGGTGCAAGCCTTTGGTTATTTACTCAATTAAATTGAAATCTAAAACACCGAAAACAATTCTACTTTAAAAAAAGCAGGAACCTTACCTGATCAACAATACAAACTTGTTTGAATTGTCGAGCAGTCCTTTCCTTGAAAAGGAATGAAGCCTTTGTATATTGATTTAGAGAGAGTTAAAAGGTAACATATAGAATCAGTACATTAAAAAACCGTTCACTTAATTCGAATTAGAATCTACCCAGTTGTGAAAGGCACTCCATTTTAGCGACAAGAAAATCGCGCTACTCCACCGTAACTGATTTCGCAAGATTTCTGGGTTGATCTACATTTTTGCCCAACATTAATGCAATGTGATAGGACAATAATTGCAAAGGAATCGTATTCAAAAGCGGCGTAAAAGCTTCTACCGTGTCTGGCACTTCGATAATGTAATCCGCAAGTTTATGTACCGTTTTATCTCCTTCGGTTACCACGCCAATAATCTTCCCTTCCCGCGAGCGTATTTCTTCAATATTACTGATCATCTTTTGATAATGTTCTGTTTTGGGTGCAAGGACAACCACCGGCATTTCTTTGTCTATCAAGGCAATCGGACCGTGTTTCATTTCGGCTGCAGGATAGCCTTCCGCATGAATGTAGGAGATTTCTTTTAACTTTAAAGCGCCTTCCAAGGCGACAGGAAAGTTGAATCCTCTTCCTAGAAAAAGAAAATTTTTAGCAGATTTATATTTCCGAGCAATTTCTTCGATTAATTCACTTGATTCAAGAGCTTTTTCAATTTTTTCAGGGATCAGCTCTAATTCTTCTAAGTAATAATGAAAATCCTTTTTGTTCACCTCGCCTTTGGCTTGGGCTAATTTGAGAGCGATCAAGCTTAAGACCGTAATCTGAGTGGTAAAAGCTTTTGTAGAAGCTACACCAATCTCCGGACCTGCGTGGGTATAGGCTCCCGCATCGGTTTCCCGAGATATGGAAGACCCCACCACATTACAAATACCAAAAGTGAAGGCGCCTTTTTCCTTAGCTAATTTAAGGGCAGCCATAGTGTCGGCAGTTTCTCCGGATTGGGAAATCGCCAAAACCACATCGTTTTTATTGACAATCGGACTGCGATAACGAAATTCGGAGGCGTATTCTACTTCTACCGGTATTCGAGCAAAGTCTTCAAAAATATATTCTGCCACCAATCCCGCGTGCCAAGAAGTTCCGCAAGCAACAATGATAATCCGTGGCGCGTTGAGAAATTTCTCTAAGTTATCTTCAACTCCGGCCATCCTTATCATATCTTGATCGATCAACAGTCGCCCGCGATACGTATCTACAATAGCCGTTGGTTGCTCATAAATCTCTTTGAGCATAAAGTGGTCATAACCGCCCTTTTCAATTTCCTCCAATTTCATTTTCAAAGTATGCACCGAAGGAGTGACTTTCATATCATCTTCTATTTTGTGCACTTTGATACCTTTTTCTCTTCTTATAATAGCCATTTCGCCATCTTCTAAATAAATGGCTTCTTTGGTATACTCTATAAAAGGCGAAGCATCAGAAGCAATAAAATACTCATCTTTTCCAACGCCTATGGTCAATGGACTTCCAAGGCGAGCTACCACAATCTCATCGGGTTTCTCTTGATCGATAACTGCAATGGCATAAGCTCCGACGGTAGAGTTTAAAGCGATTTGAACTGCTTTTCCCAATTTGACACCTTCTTGAATTTTAACCTCTTCAATAAGATTGACCAAAACTTCAGTATCGGTATCGGATTTGAATTCATATCCACGATCCATCAGTTCTTGACGCAAAGTATCGTAATTCTCAATAATTCCATTGTGAACAATGCCCAAGTTTCCGGAATTGGAAAAGTGAGGGTGGGCATTCTGTTCATTGGGCACGCCGTGGGTAGCCCAACGCGTGTGGCCGATTCCCATCATTTCTTTTTTGGATAACTCGGTGCACTTGATTTCCAAATCCGAAACTTTTCCTTTGGTTTTGCAATATTCAAATCTTGAATCGCCACAAAGGGCTATTCCCGCGCTATCATAACCGCGATACTCCAACCGACGTAGTCCGTTTAAAATCACCTTAAAAGCTTCCCGATTTCCTATATATCCAACAATTCCACACATCGTTTATTTATATTTAAATTCATCTGTTAATTTTCCCTTGAGATATTTGTTTAAGTTTTCTTCAAACTTATTTACCGTTAATAATCTTTGTTTTTTGTTTTCTTGCGAATTGATGATTATATCAGGAATGTCTTTTTCTTGTTCTGCTCCATCCAAATAAATCCACGCGGAGCTGTAAAGACCGTGGTTTTCACGAACATAATCACAGGCTGCCAAAATTTGTTTTTCGGTGTATTGGATATTGGTAGTAGTATAAGTTTCTATCGATCTACCAAAAATTTGAGTGTAAATAAAAACAATGTGTTTGTTTCTATCAAATAGCAACTCATTTTGTTGCGTATCATTCATCGCACGCAACAGAGCTACGTAATACCAGAAAACAGCTTCGTCCTTATCTTTATTTTGAAAGATATACTGCGCCGTGGCAAACAAAACCGGAGGAATAAATTTATTCGGATTTGTTCTTATCCGCTCTAAATTTTCTTCGGTAATTTCACGGTTAACAATAGCATAGAACAAGCTATCATTTTTTTGTAAGTGATTCCAAACCTGCACTGTGCTTCGATTTTCCATTGTTTTTGGTTGGGCTGAAATGCTATTCCAACCCAAAGTCAATAACAAGATAAATACAAATTTTAATTTCACAGACAATAGTTTAAATCAAGTTGCATATTTACACTAAACAGTTTAAATATAAGAAGAAAAGTCTTTATTTGTATCAAATGATTTCATCAAATCAAATAAAACACAACATAAACCGTCTTCTCATTCGTTTTATATAACGTTTTGTGAAGTAAATTGGTATAATAAACTTTATTTTTTCAACGGATAATCCATCAAAATCCCGTAGGGATGATATTGTTGATTCATCCGTTTTGAACAGTGGAACGAAATCAAGTTTTCCACAATCATGCTGTTTCACCCCCTACGGGGTTATTTTCCTGACGGGCCTTTATTTTTTATAATCCTTCCACCCCTAACGGGGTTTTTGGGAAATTGATAAAACGAGATCGTTGTAAAACCTCAGCGGGGTGAAATTATTATAGAAAACAAGGTTTTCATAGGAAATTCCAGCAAACCCCAGCGGGGTGATATTATTATAGAAAACGAGATTTTCATAGGAAATCCCAGCAAACCCCAGCAAACCCCAGCGGGGTGATATTATTATAGATATCAACGTATAAATCCATCCAAAAAATCCCGTAGGGATGACATTATTGATTCATCCGTTTTGAACAGTTGGGTTTTGTTGTGTAGAACGAAATCAAGTTTTCCACAATCATGCTGTTTCACCCCCCTGGGGTTATTTTCCTGACGGGCCTTTATTTTTTATAATCCTTCCACCCCTAACGGGGTTTTTGGGAAATTGATAAAACGAGATCGTTGTAAAACCCCAGCGGGGTGACATTATTATAGAAAACAAGGTTTTCATAGGAAATTCCAGCAAACCCCAGCGGGGTGATATTATTATAGATATCAACGTATAAATCCATCCAAAAAATCCCGTAGGGATGACATTATTGATTCATCCGTTTTGAACAGTTGGGTTTTGTTGGGTAGAACGAAATCAAGTTTTCCACAATCATGCTGTTTCACCCCGCTGGGGTTATTTTCCTGACGGGCCTTTATTTTTTATAATCCTTCCACCCCCTAACGGGGTTTTTGAGAAATTGACGAGGTCGTTGTAAAACCCCAGCGGGGTGACATTATTGATCCATTCGTATAAACAATTTGTTTTGTTCTATTGAACGAAATCTGTTTTGCAAAATCATGTAATTTCACCCTACGGGTTTTTATATCTACAATCGCCCTTGTTCTTTGAGTTTCCAATACCGCATCAGTCCGGTAACGGACATAAACGAAGGGTTTCCTTTTTCATATTTTTCAATATCAGCTTGATCGACACCTGATTCTCTTAGCTGTTTTTGCGTGTATTCAACAAATTTCGGGGTTATTTCTTTTGGGGAAGCATCGACATCATAATACGGCTTGATCCATAAAGCCCAATCTTTGAGCATTTTTTCTAACGCATCTAAATGTTCAGCAATATCGGTAACCGGTCCATAATGTGCTAAATACATTGTTTCGGAGTCGATTTGTCTGAGTTTTTTGATTGAATCTTCCCAAGCTTTTAAATCGATATCGGGTGGTGGACAAGGAGGTACAACTGGACCGTCATTGATTTTTACTCCGGCCACATCTCCGGTGAAGACAATCTCTCCTATTTGGTATGCATTATGATGAATCGCATGGCCCGGAGTATAATGCGTTTTGATATTAAATTCTCCTATTTTGAATTCATCTCCGTCCTCAGCTGGGATAAGCAAGTTATCATCAATAGGTTTCATCTCCCCCCAAAGCACTTCCATATCGTCTTTATAGATTCTTTTGGCAGAATTCCATAACTTTTCCGGATTGCTCATGTGAGGCAGACCTATGGGGTGCACATAAATCTTCGCATTGTTTTCCGCAAACTTCCATGCTGCGCCGGCATGGTCAAAATGAATGTGGGTCAGGAAAACATGTTTTACATCTTTCCAATCATAACCCACTTTTGCAATAGCGGATTTTAAATTTTCAAAAGTAGTTTCAGGGCCGGTTTCAATCAAGATTAGCCCATCATCAGACTCGATTAAGTAATTAGCAATCACATGGGATTCCGCTAAAAAATTAAGGTCTAAAACGTCTATTTCACCAGGTGTAGTCATAAAATAAGATTTTGAGACTACAAGGTAATAAAGAAAGTCAAATTTCCAACAAGTATCTTTCCAAAAAATGAAGTTAAAGAAAATGAAAAGCGGATTTTTTAAACTTTCTTCATTTTAAACCGAACAATTACATTCTTTCCGGGACATCGATTCCCAAAAGACCAAAAGCAGTTTTAATCACTTCGGCTACTTTTTTGGAAAGTTGAACTCTAAATATTTTCTCTTGCTGATCTTCCGTTCCAAGAATGCTTACATTTTGATAAAACGAATTAAATGCTCTTACCAAATCATAAGTATAATTTGCCACTATAGCCGGACTGTATTGTTTTGCTGCTAATTCTAAAGTCTGCGGAAAGACTTCCAATTGTTTTAGCAAAGACTTTTCCTTTTCATCAAGTGTGTATTCTTGTATTTCTCGGTCATAATCAAAATCGGCTTTTCTTATAATAGATTGAATCCGCGCATAGGTATATTGAATAAAAGTTCCGGTATCACCTTGAAAATCTACAGATTCTTCAGGGTCAAACATCATTCCTTTCCTTGGATCTACTTTTAAGATAAAATATTTCAACGCAGCCATTCCGATGGTTTTGTACAAAGCTTTTTTTTCCTTTTCTGTATAACCATCCAATTTTCCTAATTCCGAAGAGATTCGTTTAGCAGTTTGTTCCATTTCTTCCATAAGGTCGTCTGCATCCACCACGGTTCCTTCTCTACTTTTCATTCTCCCGCTTGGCAAATCTACCATTCCATAACTCAAATGATAGAGATTTTCAGCCCATTTATAGCCCAGTTTTTGCAAGATGGCAAACAGAACTTTAAAATGATAATCCTGTTCGTTGCCCACGGTATAAACCATTCCATCGATATCAAAGTCTTCTACACGCTGTATGGCCGTTCCGAGATCTTGAGTCATATAAACCGCTGTGCCATCTGCTCTCAACAATAATTTTTCATCTAACCCTTCTTCGGTCAGATCAATCCAAATACTACCATCATCTTTTTTAAAAAATATTCCTTTTTCTAAATTTTTTTCGACGATATCTCTACCTAAAAGGTAAGTATCACTTTCATAATAATTCTTATCAAAGTCTACACCCAAGCTTTTATATGTCTTTTCAAAACCTTTATAAACCCAGCTGTTCATCGTATTCCAAAGATCGATTGTTTCTTGATCTCCGGCCTCCCATCGCTTGAGCATTTCTTGGGCTTCCAAAATTAACGGCGCTTGTTTCTCTGCTTCTTTCTCTGAAACTCCTTGCGCTACTAATTCGGCTATCTGTTTTTTATATTCTACATCGAATTTGACATAATATTTACCGACAAATTTATCTCCTTTCATATCAGCTGTTTCAGGTGTTTCCGGATTACCGGACGCATCTTTTTCAGCGAATTTTTGCCAGGCCACCATACTTTTACAAATATGAATTCCACGGTCATTGATAATTTGAGTTTTATATACTTTATTCCCGGTTGCTTTGAGAATCTCGGCTACGGAATATCCCAATAAATTATTCCTGATATGTCCTAAATGTAAAGGTTTGTTGGTATTAGGTGAAGAATATTCAACCATAATCACCGGAGCATCTTCAGTGATATTTTTAATTCCAAATTCTTCATTTTTTATCCGATTGAAAAACTCCAAATAATACTGATCTTCAAATGTCAAATTGAGGAAACCTTGAATGACATTGAAGTCTTTGATTTGATCGAGTTCTTCTTTGAAGGCAACTCCCAACTCCTCTCCTATTTTTACAGGATTTCCTTTAATATGTCTGAGCAATGGAAAAACCACCAAGGTGATATCTCCTTCAAAATCTTTTCGGGTAGCTTGAAACTCGAAATTTTCGATTTCAACATTGTACTTTTTCTTCAGGATTTCTTTGGCTTTTTCAGTAAGAATTTGCTCGATATTCATTTTATAAAATTTTAAATGACAAAGATACTTTAAAAATTATTGATCCGTGTTTTAATGACGATGAAGAAGGGGTCAAAACACAGATTATCTACTACTTGTTCGCTAAATAAATTTTAATGTGAAAATTATGCTATAAGAAATAATATTACCTTTGATTATCCTTATATTTAAAGAAAAACAAATGTTACTAAATTTATCAAATAATTCCCCTGAAAACCAAGAACGCATAGAGCAAGCAATTGGTAAATCTTTTGATTTGAAAACTCGTCAAGAGATAGGCGGGGTGGATTCAGGATTGCTTGTTATCAATGAAGCCAATGTAGAGATTATCAATCTACTTGTTTTAAATGAAGGGCTGAACACCTGTAATGTTGAGATTCGAGAGGATGGTGTTCTGATAAGATTTCAAGCAAATATGGAACCTTATGCGTTGGTAATTCCTTTTTACAAATTAAAACTGAATAAGGGACAAGCGCAGCAATATACTTTTTTTATCGATCATTATTTTTTAAAATTAAAAGCAGATCGCAAAGAAATACACGAATTTATGAGAAGAGTTAGAAAACAAAAATATAAGCATTGGACTTCACAGAGTTTCAGAGATTAACCATCTGCTTTTGGTGGTTCAATCTTTGCCAACACAAAATTTAATTTTGAAATAACAAAATCCCATTATCTCCTAACCGGAATAATGGGATTTTCATTTTTGTACGTAGCTTCATATTTAAGCTTGTCCTGTTGGACCGAAATTAAGCGGAATAGTTTGTTTTCCGTAATCTTGAATTTCACCATGTTTTTTCTCAAACTTATCGATATTTCCTTTTAAAGCTTTTAAAAGTTTTTTAGCGTGTTGAGGAGTCAATATAATTCTTGATTTCACTTTGTTTTTAGGTGATCCCGGCATAATATTTACGAAATCTACCACAAATTCTGAAGGGGAATGATTGACTACCGCCAAGTTGCTGTATTGTCCTTGCGCAGTTTCTTCATCGATTTCAATATTTAATTTTTTCTTTTTTGATTTTGGTTGATTACTCATTTTTTCCGGTGTTAAAGTTGGTTTATAAGATATAAAAAAAGTCCTTGTCCATCACGGCACAAGGACTTTTATTTGATTAGAACAATTAGTTTAAATTAACCTCTTGTTTTTCCTTCATCATTTCTTCAAACTCTTGTTTAGAGCCTACGATAATGTCATTGTATTCACGTAAACCAGTTCCTGCCGGAATTCTGTGTCCCACAATTACATTTTCTTTCAATCCTTCAAGGTGATCTACCTTACCACTAACAGACGCTTCGTTGAGCACTTTAGTAGTTTCTTGGAAGGATGCTGCCGAGATAAATGATTTAGTTTTCAAAGCAGCTCTTGTAATACCTTGCAGGATAGGTTTAGCTGTTGCTGGATCAGCATCTCTTGCTTCTACGAGTTTTTTATCTTCTCGTCTAAGGACAGAGTTTTCATCTCTCAATTCTCGGGCAGTAACAATTTTACCCGGTTTGAAGATTTCACTATCTCCAGCGTCTTCGACTACTTTTTTACCGAAAATATTATTGTTATCCTCGATAAAATCATTTTTATGTACAAGTTGGTTTTCCAAGAATAATGTATCTCCCGGATCCTGGATCTGTACTTTCTGCATCATCTGACGTACGACTACTTCAAAGTGCTTATCATTAATCTTCACACCTTGTAAGCGATAAACTTCTTGCACCTCATTGACCAAGTATTGTTGAACAGCGCTTGGTCCTTCAATGTTTAGAATATCTTTTGGCGTAATAGCACCATCAGACAATGGCATTCCCGCACGAACATAGTCATTTTCTTGTACCAAAATCTGGTTTGAGAGTTTGACTAAATACTTCTTGACATCTCCAAATCTGGATTCGACGATAACTTCGCGGTTTCCTCGTTTAATTTTACCAAACGAAACCACTCCATCAATCTCACTGACCACCGCCGGGTTGGATGGATTACGCGCTTCAAACAATTCGGTAACTCTTGGGAGTCCTCCTGTAATATCTCCAGCCTTAGAAGATTTACGTGGAATCTTAACCAAAATTTTACCGGTTTTGATTTCTTCATTATCATCAACTATCAGGTGAGCTCCAACAGGTAAGTTATAGCTGCGGATTGTATCTCCTTTCTTATCTAAAATAAGAAGTGCAGGTACTTTCTTTCTTCGCTTTTTCTTAGCTTCCACAATAACTTTTTCTTGGAATCCTGTTTGTTCGTCAGTTTCTACTTGGTAAGTTTCTCCTTCTTTAAGATTTTTAAAGGCGACTTTACCGGCAAATTCTGAAATAATCACTCCGTTATAAGGGTCCCAGTTACAGATCACATCACCTTTTTTGACCTTAGCTCCCGGTTTGACAAAAAGCTCGGCTCCATACGGTACCACAGCATGTCCTGTAGCAAGTCCTGTTTTTGGATCGACAATTTTAAATTCTGTAGTTCTGGAAATTACAATGTTAGCAGTTTTTCCTTCTTCATTTTCTCCTTTGACAACTTTCAGATCATCAAATTCTGCAATTCCATCACGATTTGCAGTTACTTGGTGTTCTTCAGAAATATTTCCTGCAATACCTCCAACGTGGAAGGTTCTCAATGTCAACTGTGTACCTGGTTCTCCGATAGATTGTGCAGCGATAACTCCCACTGCTTCTCCACGTTGAACATCTTTTCCGGTAGCTAGGTTTCTACCATAACATTTTGCACAGATACCATCTCTTGCTTCACAGGTAAGTGCTGAACGCACTTCAACTTTTTCAATTGCAGATTGGTCGATTATCTTAGATAAATCTTCATCAATCATTTGCCCTGCTTCTGCCAAGAGGTCTCCGGATGTTGGGTCAATAATATCATCAAGTGCATTACGTCCAAGAATCCTTGCGCCTAAAGTTTCAATTACCTCGTCGTTCTTCTTAAGGGATTCAACTGCAATACCGCGCAATGTTCCACAATCATCTGAACGAACAATAACATCTTGTGATACATCTACCAGTCTTCGTGTTAGGTATCCGGCATCAGCAGTTTTTAGAGCTGTATCTGCCAGACCTTTACGCGCACCGTGTGTTGAAATAAAGTATTCCAAAATTGAAAGTCCTTCTTTAAAGTTAGAAAGAATTGGGTTTTCAATAATATCACCTCCGGTGTTAGATTTTTTAGGTTTGGCCATCAATCCTCGCATTCCGGTCAACTGTCGAATTTGTTCTTTAGAACCTCGTGCACCGGAATCAAGCATCATATAAACCGAGTTGAATCCGTCTTTGTCTTCACTGATTCGCTTCATAGCCATTTCAGTAAGGTCTGCGTTAGTGGCAGTCCATACATCAATCACTTGGTTATAACGTTCGTTATTGGTAATCAGTCCCATATTGTAATTTCCTACAATATTATCAACCTGTTCATTGGCTTTGTCAACCAAGTCTTGTTTTTCTTCAGGAATAATAATATCCCCTAAAGAGAAAGATAGTCCACCACGGAAAGCAAAATCATATCCGAGATTTTTTATCTCGTTTAAGAATTCTCCAGTACGTGGAACATCGGTTTGCTTCAATACATTGCCAATAATATCTCTCAGTGCTCTTTTGTTAAGCACTTCATTGATATAACCGACTTCTTCGGGAACAACTTCATTAAATAGAACACGTCCAACCGTAGTTTCAACAATTTCGGCTTTCGGAGTTCCTGCTTCATCTTTGCTCTTAATCCGAACATTAATGTAGCTATTCATATCTACTCTTCCTTGGTTATAAGCAACGATCACTTCTTCAGCCGAATAGAATGTTTGCCCTTCTCCTTTCATCGTGATTTCATCACTTGATTTTCTTCCCTTGGTCATATAATATAGTCCTAAAACCATATCTTGTGAAGGTACGGTAATAGGTGATCCATTTGCCGGATTAAGAATATTATGAGACGCGAGCATCAAGAGTTGAGCTTCCAAGATAGCTTCGGCTCCAAGTGGCAAGTGAACTGCCATTTGGTCTCCATCAAAGTCCGCGTTAAAGGCGGTACATGCTAATGGGTGTAGTTGAATTGCCTTACCTTCAATCATTTTAGGTTGGAAAGCTTGAATTCCCAATCGGTGAAGGGTAGGTGCTCGGTTCAACAACACCGGGTGACCTTTCATGATATTTTCCAAAATATCCCAAACCACCGGTTCTCGCCTATCGATGATTTTTTTCGCAGATTTCACTGTTTTAACAATACCTCTTTCGATCAGTTTTCTAATCACAAAAGGCTTGTACAATTCAGCTGCCATATCTTTAGGCAACCCACATTCTTGTAGTTCTAAATCAGGTCCAACCACAATAACCGAACGTCCGGAATAATCTACACGTTTACCTAACAAGTTTTGACGGAATCTTCCTTGTTTTCCTTTCAGAGAGTCTGAAAGTGATTTCAATGGACGGTTACTATCTGTTTTGACAGCCGAGGATTTTCTGGTATTATCGAGCAATGAATCTACTGATTCTTGCAACATTCGTTTTTCATTACGCAGAATTACTTCCGGTGCTTTGATTTCGACCAATCTTTTTAAACGATTGTTTCGAATTATCACTCTTCGGTAAAGGTCATTTAAGTCGGAGGTAGCGAAACGTCCTCCATCAAGTGGCACCAATGGTCTTAACTCCGGTGGTATAATCGGAATTACTTTTAGAATCATCCACTCGGGATTATTTTCTCTTCTTTCATTGGCATCGCGAAAAGCTTCCACCACTTGAAGTCGTTTAAGCGCTTCAGTTTTACGTTGTTTTGAAGTTTCGTGATTCGCTTTATCTCGGAGTTCATAAGAAAGTTCATCCAAATCTACGCGCTGAAGTAAGTCGATCAGACACTCTGCACCCATTTTTGCGATAAACTTATTTGGATCTGAATCTTCGAGGTATGCATTTTCCCTTGGGATACTATCGAGAATATCTAAATATTCTTCTTCTGTCAAGAAATCCATTTTCTTTACAGGTTCTCCTTCGGGGTCTTTTGCAATTCCAGGCTGAACTACCACATATCTTTCATAATAGGTAATCATATCCAGTTTTTTGGAAGGAATACCCAACAAATAACCAATTTTATTTGGTAGCGAACGGAAATACCAAATATGTGCTACTGGTACGACAAGGTTGATATGTCCTACGCGGTCACGTCTTACTTTCTTTTCAGTTACTTCTACCCCACAGCGGTCACAAACGATTCCTCTATATCGGATACGTTTATACTTGCCACAAGCACACTCATAGTCTTTTACCGGACCAAAAATCCGTTCACAAAACAAACCGTCTCTTTCCGGTTTGTGGGTACGGTAATTTATTGTTTCAGGTTTCAAAACCTCACCTCTTGATTCTGCTAAAATAGCTTCAGGGGAGGCTAAACCAATAGAAATTTTATTAAACTTCTTTTGTGTATTCTTTTCTTGAGATCTAACCATAATTTCTTGTGCTAAAGAATTTAAAATTTATTTACCATTTATTATCCCGGTGGCAAATATTTCCGGTCATCGAGACGTTTTTGTTATTCTTCTAACTGAATATCCAAAGCCAACCCTTTCAATTCGTGCATCAACACATTAAAGGACTCCGGCAAGCCCGGTTCAGGCATAGGGTCTCCTTTAACTATAGCTTCATAGGTTTTGGCACGTCCTACCACATCATCTGATTTTACTGTCAGGATTTCACGTAAAGTTGCTGAGGCGCCATAAGCTTCAAGAGCCCACACTTCCATTTCTCCAAAACGCTGTCCACCAAATTGTGCTTTACCTCCAAGTGGTTGCTGCGTAATAAGAGAGTATGGACCAATAGAACGGGCGTGCATTTTATCATCAATCAAGTGACCTAATTTCAACATATAAATCACCCCAACAGTTGCCCGTTGATCGAAACGCTCTCCGGTTCCTCCGTCATACAAGTAAGTATGTCCGAATCTTGGCAGTCCTGCTTTATCGGTTAGTTCATTGATTTGATCTAAGGAAGCACCATCAAAAATTGGAGTCGCATAAGTTTCTCCTAATTTCAGTCCGGCCCATCCCAAGACGGTTTCATAAATCTGACCGATATTCATTCGTGAAGGAACTCCTAATGGATTCAACACGATATCTACTGCAGTTCCGTCATCCAAGAAAGGCATATCTTCTTCTCTGACAATTTTAGCTACAATACCTTTATTTCCGTGTCTTCCGGCCATTTTATCACCAACTTTCAGCTTTCGCTTTTTGGCGACATAAACTTTGGCCAGTTTTAGAATTCCCGAAGGCAATTCGTCTCCGACAGAAATAGTAAATTTCTCACGTCGCAAGTTTCCTTGCAACTCATTTTCTTTAATTTTATAATTGTGAATTAAATCAGCAATCAAATCATTAAGGTGATCATCTGTAGTCCATTTTCCTTTGGTTAAATGGGTAAATTCTTCTACAGAATTCAGCATTCTCAAAGTGAATTTCTTTCCTTTAGGTAAAATATCTTCGCCTAAATCGTTTTGAACTCCTTGCGCTGTTCTTCCACCGGCTATAGAGAAAATTTTCTCTACGATTTGACCTCTTAATTCATCAAACTTCTTCTCGTATTCTTTTTCTAAAGCGGCGATTTTCTCTTTGTCTTTTGCACGCTTACGCTTACTTTTGATCGCTCTTGAGAAAAGTTTTTTGTCAATGACAACACCGTGTAAGGATGGAGAAGCTTTCAAGGAAGCATCTTTCACATCTCCGGCTTTGTCTCCAAAAATAGCTCGCAATAATTTTTCTTCCGGAGTAGGATCACTTTCTCCTTTAGGCGTAATTTTACCGATAAGAATATCTCCCGGATTTACTTCAGCTCCTACTCGAATCATTCCGTGCTCATCCAATTCTCTTGTCGCTTCTTCAGAAACATTTGGAATATCACTGGTCAATTCTTCATCGCCCAATTTAGTGTCTCTGACTTGTAAGGAATATTCATCAACGTGAATGGAAGTAAAGTGGTCATCTCGAACAACTCTTTCAGAAATCACTATCGCATCCTCAAAGTTATATCCTTTCCAAGGCATAAAAGCCACTTTCATATTTCGACCTAAAGCAAGTTCACCATTTTGAGTTGCATATCCCTCGCAAAGCACTTGTCCATCTTTCACACGATCTCCAACTTTTACAATTGGTTTGAGCGTTACAGAAGTTCCTTGGTTAGTTCTTCTGAATTTCACAAGATTATAAGTCTTAGAATCAGATTCAAAGCTGACCAATCTTTCTTCATCTGTACGATCATATTTGATCGTGATTTTATCTGCATCTACATATTCTACTACTCCTTCTCCTTCTGCATTGATCAATACTCTGGAGTCAGTAGCTACTCGACGCTCAAGTCCTGTTCCCACAATCGGCACTTCTGCACTTAACAAGGGTACTGCTTGACGCATCATATTTGATCCCATCAAAGCACGGTTTGCATCATCGTGCTCAAGGAAAGGAATCATCGAAGCTGAAATAGAAGAAATCTGATTAGGTGCTACGTCTGTATAATGCAGCTCTTCAGGGCTTACCACCGGGAAGTCTCCTTCCATTCGAGCAATGGTACGTTCTTCTTCAATTTTTCCTTCGTCAGACATAGCGATATTCGCTTGTCCGATTAACATATCCTCTTCTTCTTCAGCAGATAAGTAAAGTGCTTCTGTAGATTTATCTACAACTCCCTTATTCACTTTATGATAAGGCGTTTCGATAAAGCCCATACTGTTTACTTTCGCATAAACAGACATCGAGGAAATCAACCCGATATTCGGTCCTTCCGGGGTTTCAATTGGACATAGGCGTCCGTAATGTGTATAGTGAACGTCTCGCACCTCGAAACCTGCTCTTTCCCTTGACAAACCACCCGGTCCAAGTGCAGACAGACGTCGCTTATGCGTAATTTCTGCCAATGGGTTGGTTTGATCCATAAACTGAGAAAGTTGGTTGGTACCAAAGAAAGTATTAATAACTGAAGATAGGGTTTTTGCGTTGATCAAATCAACCGGTGTGAAAACCTCATTGTCACGAACGTTCATTCTTTCACGAATAGTTCGGGCCATACGAGCAAGTCCTACTCCAAATTGTTGAGAGAGTTGTTCTCCAACAGTTTTAACGCGACGATTTGACAAGTGGTCAATATCATCTACTTCTGCTTTAGCGTTAACTAACTCAATCAAGTATTTAATAATGGTGATGATATCATCTTTGCTCAACACTTGTTGATCCATCGGGACATCAAGACCTAACTTTTTATTCATTCTATACCGCCCAACTTCTCCGAGGTTGTATCGTTGTTCTGAGAAAAACAAGGTTTCAATAATTCCTCGAGCAGTGTCTTCGTCGGGTGGCTCTGCATTACGCAATTGACGATAAATATGTTCTACCGCTTCTTTTTCGGAGTTGGTAGGGTCTTTTTGTAAAGTATTATAGATAATGGCATAATCGCTATTTGAGCTGTCTTCTTTGTGCAGCAAAATAGTTTTGGTGCCTGTTTCCATAATCTCTTCGATATGTTCTTTGGCCAATACGGTATCTCGATCGAGAATGATTTCGTTTCTTTCAATAGAGACGACTTCTCCGGTATCCTCATCCACAAAGTCCTCATACCAAGTATTCAACACTCTGGCGGCCAATTTTCTTCCGATTACACGTTTTAATCCGGATTTAGAAACCTTGACTTCATCTGCCAAGTTGAATATTTCTAAAATATCCTTGTCTCGTTCATAACCGATAGCTCTAAAAAGTGTGGTTACCGGTAATTTTTTCTTACGGTCGATATATGCGTACATCACGCTATTAATATCTGTCGCAAATTCAATCCAAGAACCTTTAAAAGGAATTACTCTGGCGGAATACAATTTAGTTCCATTGGCGTGGAATGATTGTCCAAAGAACACCCCCGGAGATCGGTGCAATTGCGAAACAACCACACGTTCGGCACCATTGACTACAAAAGTACCGCTTGGCGTCATATAAGGAATAGTTCCTAAATAAACATCCTGAACAATAGTTTCAAAATCCTCGTGTTCCGGATCGGTACAATAGAGTTTTAAACGCGCTTTTAAAGGAACATTATAGGTCAATCCGCGTTCGATACATTCTTGAATAGTATATCGTGGAGGATCAATAAAGTAATCCAAAAATTCAAGTACAAATTGATTACGGGTATCAGTTATGGGGAAATTTTCCATAAAGGTATTATACAGACCTTCATTTTCCCTTTTATCTGATTTCGTTTCAAGTTGAAAGAAGTCTTTAAAAGACTTCACTTGAATGTCTAAGAAATCCGGATAATCCGGACGATTTTTCACAGAAGAGAAATTTATTCTTTGAGCTTGCTGCTTATCTGACATCGATGTAGGGTTTTAACTTCCAAGTAATTTTATAATTACTGTAGAAAAGTTGTATTAAAAAAGATATTTTTTACTCATTAATCACCGGGTTTATTGTTTTGTTTCATTCTAAACCGCGATGTGAATAATTCAAAATATAGCATTTTATTTTCAAAAATGCAAATATACATAAAAAGGTTTAGACCTCCAGGATTATTTTCCTGAGGTCTAAACCTAAATTCAAACGCTTTTGTCAAGCTTATTTAAGCTCAACCTCAGCTCCTAAATCTTCTAATTGTGATTTAACTGCTTCAGCTTCGTCCTTAGGGATAGCTTCTTTTATTGTTTCAGGAGCTCCATCTACAAGACCTTTAGCGTCTTTCAGGCCAAGTCCGGTAATTTCTCTTACCGCTTTAACCACCTGTAATTTAGAACCTCCAGGCGCTTTAAGCACAACATCAAATTCTGTTTGCTCCTCAGCTTCTTCAGCTTCACCACCTCCAGCACCGGCAACCGCTACTGCAGCAGCAGCTGGTTCAATTCCGTATTCTTCTTTAAGGATTTCGGATAATTCATTTACTTCTTTTACGGTTAAGTTAACCAATTGTTCTGCAAAATCTTTTAAATCTGCCATTTTCTATCGTTTTAAATGTAATTTGTAATTTATATAATTATTAAAAAGTGCGTACAACTTTTATTCTTCCTTTTCAGAAAGTGTTTTTAGAATTCCAGCCAATTTACCTCCTCCATTTTTAAGTGCGGAGATAACATTTTTAGCAGGAGATTGAAGGAGACCTAAAACATCGCCAATCAATTCTTCTTTAGATTTGATATTAACGAGCGTTTCAAGGTGTTGATCACCTATGTATATCGCTTCGTCAATATAAGCTCCTTTAATAAGCGGTTTTTCCGCTTTCTTTCTAAATTCCTTAATAATTTTTGCCGGAGCGTTTCCTTTCTCGGCAATCATTATTGAGGTGTTTCCTTTCAATACGGAAAGCAATTCTCCATAATCCCTTTCACTGGCTTCAATAGCTTTAGTTAACAGGGTGTTTTTTACTACAGTTAGCGACACGTCGGCTTTGAAACACTCACGACGCAGTTTGGTAGTGCTTTCAGCATCCAAACCTGAAATGTCAGCCAAATAAATAGTATTGGTTTCATTTAACCTTCCTGTAAGGTCTTCAATTATTTGTCCTTTTTCTTCTCTTGTCATAATGCTTATTCTTCCTCGGTGTAACGTTTAGTATCGATCTTTATGCTTGGGCTCATTGTACTTGACATATAAATGCTTCTAATATAAGCCCCTTTGGTCGCCTGAGGTCTTAAATTGACCAATGTGGTCATTAAGTCTTTGGCATTTTCAGCAATCTTTTCGGCGCTAAAAGACACCTTTCCAATTGCAGCGTGAATAATCCCGGTCTTATCTACTCTAAAATCGATTTTACCTGCTTTCACATCAGAAACTGCTTTAGCGATATCCATGGTTACCGTTCCTGTCTTCGGGTTCGGCATTAGTCCACGCGGTCCTAAAACACGCCCCAGCGGTCCTAGTTTCCCCATCACGCTTGGCATGGTAATAATCACATCGACATCTGTCCAACCTCCTTTAATCTTTTCGAGGTATTCATCCAGACCGACAAAGTCTGCACCGGCTTCTTTAGCTTCCTCCTCTTTATCAGGAGTCACAAGCGCTAATACCTTAACGTCTTTTCCGGTTCCGTGAGGTAAAGTTACCACTCCTCTAACCATCTGATTGGCTTTTCTTGGGTCGACATTTAAGCGAACCGCCAATTCAACCGACGCATCAAAATTGACACTTGTTATATCTTTTACAATCTTAGAAGCTTGGCTTACAGTATATGTCTTTGTCGGATCATATTTCGCATTAGCTTCTTTTCGTTTTTTCGTTAATTTTGCCATTTCCTATAATTTTAAGATTCGAATGGGGGTTGCCCTTTGACTGTGATTCCCATAGAGCGTGCGGTTCCCGCAACTAATCTCATTCCGGCTTCTACCGTGAAGGCATTCAGATCTACCATTTTATCTTCGGCTATGGTTTTTACTTGATCCCAAGTAACACTTCCAACCTTCTTTACAGGCGGTTCACCTGAACCTTTTTTGATCTTTGCCAATTCCATTAATTGAACAGCTGCCGGTGGAGTCTTTACAATAAAAGTGAAAGACTTATCCTTAAAAACAGTAATTTCTGCCGGCAGAATTTGCCCTGCTTTATCTTGGGTTCTGGCATTAAACTGCTTACAGAACTCCATAATATTCACTCCGGCAGCACCTAAAGCGGGACCAACCGGCGGTGAAGGATTTGCAGCTCCTCCGCGTACTTGTAATTTTATTACTTTATCAACTTCTTTAGCCATTATTTTTAATTTTCGTTTGAATTATCACTGATTGGAAGCATCATTGATAATCCTATATCGATGTAACATTTTAAACTTTTTCTACTTGCATATAACTGAGTTCGAGAGGGCTTCTTCTTCCAAAAATCTTCACCATCACTTCTAATTTCCTCTTCTCCTCATTAATTTTTTCGATGGTACCGGTAAATCCATTAAAAGGGCCGTCGATCACTTTTACGGTTTCCCCGGTAACAAATGGGATATCCATCTGGCTGTCTTGTACAGCTAATTCATCAACTTTTCCGAGCATACGATTCACTTCAGATTCACGCAATGGAACCGGATCTCCCCCCTTGGTTTCTCCTAAGAATCCTATCACGCCATTAACACTTTTAATAGTGTGGGGAACTTCTCCGACAAGTTTAGCTTGAATCATAATATACCCGGGGAAATAAGTTCTTTCTTTATTAATTTTCTTTCCTTTACGTATCTGAACGACTTTTTCCGTAGGCACCAAAATTTGCTCTACATAATCCTCCAGCTCATGGTAGGCTATTTCTCTTTCAATATAGTCCTTGATTTTATTCTCTTGACCACTAATCGAGCGAACAACATACCACTTCATGTCTTTATCTTTTGCATCAGCCATAATCACAATTACGATTTAACCCACTTAAAGTATTGCTCAATCAGCGTACTAAAAACTGTATCTACGCCCCATATTGCCAACGCAAAAATCACAGAAAAAACCAACACTATTACCGTTAATTTTTGAGCTTCAGCATAAGAAGGCCAAGTCACGTGATTCTTTAGTTCATCATAAGACTCGTTAACGTATTGTTTGAAACCTGCCATAATTTATAATTTTTGATTTGAAGCTTAATTTATTCGATAATAAATCGGTATTTAATTTTAGCTTCTTAGAAAAGTTGATTTTCAGCACCCCTTTTATTATAAACAAAAAGCCTTTGCTTTTATTTCAGCAAAGCATTTCTGCTCGTCGGTCTTAGTTAAGGATTATCCATCATCAACATCCTTCTCTACTCGCAATAAAACCTTAAGTTCTATACCTTTATTTGCACGGGTTGGAAGACTCGAACTCCCGACACCTGGTTTTGGAGACCAGTGCTCTACCAACTGAGCTAAACCCGTATTTAATAAGTTAAAGGTATCTTTTGTAACTGAGATACCTTTAACTTAAGACCTTTATTAATTACTCAATAATTTCTGTAACTTGACCAGCACCAACTGTACGTCCACCTTCGCGGATTGCGAATCTAAGACCTTTAGAAAGCGCAACTGGCTGAATCAATTCTACATTAATACTCAAGTTATCTCCCGGCATGACCATTTCAGTACCTTCCGGTAAAGTAATAGTTCCTGTTACGTCAGTAGTTCTGATATAAAACTGCGGGCGGTAGTTGTCGTGGAAAGGAGTGTGACGTCCACCTTCTTCTTTTTTCAAGATATAAACCTCAGCTTTAAACTTAGAGTGAGGAGTCACAGAGCCCGGCTCACAAAGAACCATACCTCTTGACAACTGATCCTTTTCAACACCACGCAGCAAAATACCTACGTTATCTCCAGCCTCACCTCTATCTAATATTTTACGGAACATCTCAACTCCGGTTACTGTCGATTTCATATCCGCTCCCATTCCGAGAATTTGAATTTCATCTCCGGTGTTAGCTACTCCTGTTTCGATTCGTCCGGTAGCTACAGTACCACGACCGGTAATTGAAAATACATCTTCAACCGGAAGCAAGAATGGTTTTTCCATGTCTCGCTCTGGAAGTGGAATATAATCATCTACAGCTTGCATTAATTCCTCAATCTTAGCAACATACTTTTCATCACCATCTAACGCTCCAAGAGCAGAGCCAGTTATAATCGGCGTATTATCTCCATCATATTCATAGAAATCAAGCAATTCACGCACCTCCATATCTACTAATTCAAGTAGTTCCTCATCATCAACCAAGTCAACTTTATTCAAGAAAACTACGATTTTTGGAATTCCAACTTGACGTCCAAGCAATAAGTGTTCACGCGTTTGTGGCATTGGGCCGTCGGTAGCCGCTACTACGAGAATAGCACCGTCCATTTGGGCCGCACCTGTAATCATATTTTTCACATAATCCGCGTGACCGGGACAGTCAACGTGTGCATAGTGACGATTTTCGGTTGCATATTCAACGTGAGAAGAACTAATAGTAATTCCTCTTTCTTTTTCTTCCGGTGCATTATCAATCTGATCATACGCACTTGCTTCAGCAAAACCTTTATCGGCCATTACTTTCATAATACCAGCAGTCAAGGTTGTTTTTCCGTGGTCAACCTGTCCAAGCGTACCTATGTTTAAGTGCTGTTTGGACCGATCAAAAGTTACCTTTGCCATAATTTCTACTTATTTAA
>Ga0079225_10000160_pt1 | contig 35134 bp, 34 predicted proteins | sample Poulit2012_FD_76344 | JGI IMG/M metagenome (GOLD analysis project Ga0079225, IMG submission 76344) | Agricultural soil microbial communities from Georgia to study Nitrogen management - Poultry litter 2012 | ecosystem: Environmental > Terrestrial > Soil > Agricultural land | place: USA: Georgia... | reverse complement strand
GTGGGCTCATCATTGTAGCCCACTCTTTATGAAATTAAACTACATCAAAATCGGTCGCATTGTACTCATAAACCCAGTTGGCTTTGATGCCCCCTTCATGAGGATTGCGTTTTTGCTGTTCCTGATAAGCCCGATCCCGTTCCTCAAGCTCTTCACGCGAGGAGACATGATAGGTTTTCCCCCGCTCACGCGCTTCAATCTGCACACGACGGGTTCGCGGGATGCGCTCTTCTTCATATTGCTTTAGCGCGCTATCGAGGTTATCCGGCAAAGCGGCGATGGCTTCTGCCAGTACATAGGCATCCTCAATGGCCATGGCAGCCCCCTGGGACAGGAAGGGCAGCATGGGGTGGGCGGCATCGCCAATCAGGGTAATGCGACCCTTGGTCCAGGTCTCGCTTGGGTCACGGTCAAACAGTCCCCAGCGATACACATTGGTTGCATCCTGGAACAGCCGGATCAGATTGTCGTGCCAGCCCTCGAAATCAGCCAGCATTTCCTCGCGGGTACTCTTGGAGTTCCAGGATTCCTCGACCCACTCCTCGGTCTCCTTGACTGCGACGATGTTGACCTCTTTGCCGCGGCTGACATAATAGGTGACCACATGACCCTTGGGGCCCAACCAGAAAGAAGACTCAGGGGTCACATAATCAGGCATTTCCTCAAAGGGAACCAGTGCCCGATAGCACATGTGGCCCGTGAATTGAGGCTTGTCATCACCAAATAACGATTCGCGGATGACCGAACGGACGCCATCGGCACCTATCAGCAGATCGCACTCGAATTCTGTCCCGTCATCAAATTCGGCAATGACCTTGTCGCCTTCCTGGCGGGCGCCGGTACAGACTTTTGAAAAACTGACCTCGGTGTCGCCTATTTTGCTCACCAGGATTCTGTGTAAATCGGCCCGGTGTACATGGTAGAACTCGGCGCCATACAGCTTCGGACAGTCCTCCTTGAGCGGGATACGGAACAGCTCCCGGGCATTTTCCCAGTTTCTGCCCACCAGGGCCTCTGGTAAAAAGCCGATATCTTCGAGCTCCTGCTCCAGGCCAATCTCCTTGAGTACCTTGACGGCGTTGGGCGTCATCTGGATGCCCGCGCCTATTTCGCCGAATTCGGCTGCCCGCTCAAAGATGTGAGGCTTAAAGCCTTTTCTTTGCAAGGCAGCTGCAATGGCAGCTCCGGCGATGCCACCACCAATGATGGCTATTGTCATATCAGATTGCATATGTGCGCTCCTTGTGTGTAATGCAATTAATTTACTGTACAAATAATTAACCAGTGTTTTAAAAATAGTGTTGCCAGCCTATGTTTCCGTCACGTCAGCAGGTTGACCTCTGTGTCGACTACGCTTTTTGACGAGATCCCACAAGGTGGGGCCTACCATGGCCAGCACGATGATGATGATCAGGGTCAGGCTCAGGGGGCGGGTGAAAAATAGCGAATAATCGCCCTTGCCCAGCATTACCGCCCGGCGGAAATTGGTCTCGATCATCGGCCCGAGCACCACCCCGAGAATGATGGGGGCCGGGTAGACCCCGACTTTCTTCAGCAGGTAGCCGATAAAACCGGCCGCAATGGCAATGCCTACGTCAAAGATGCTGTTCTGGATGGAATAGGCCCCCAGAATACAGAGCACCATGATGGCGGGCAATACCAGATAGCGGGGCAAGGAGATCAAGCGGGCAAAGGGCCGGATCAGGATAAAGCTGAAGATCAGCATGAATATCAGGGCCACCAGATACCCCAGATAAATCCCCGAGACAATTTGCGGGGCATTGGTAAACAATGCCGGGCCGGGTGCCAGACCATGAATCATGAGGGCACCGATCAAGACCGCCGTCATGGGGTCTCCGGGAATGCCCAGGGTCATCATGGGCACAAGTGCCCCGCCAACGCTGGCATTGGCGGCCGAGGTCGCGGCGGTCAGACCTTCGACTGATCCCTTGCCGTACTCCTCAGGGTGTTTGGAGGTGCGCTTGGACAGGCCATAGGCTGCAATGGTGGCAACTGAAGCCCCCGCACCGGGTAATACCCCGATGCCGACCCCCAGCAAACTGCTTTGAATCAGGGAACGCATGCAGCGCAGCACACGGCCCACCGAGGAAAACAGCCCCGAGATTTTCTGTCTGATTACTGGGCGCTCCGCCTCCTCGAGCTGGCTGAAGACCTCGGAAAAACCGAACAGGCCGACCATGAAGACAATCATGTCCACACCGCCTGCCAAATGGTCGGAGCCAAAGGCCAGACGGGGATAAGCGGACATCACATCAGCACCAATACAGGCAACCCCCAGGCCGATAATGCCGCCTATCAGGCCCCTGAGCATGGTGGACTCGTTGATCAGCGCGATCATGGTCAGGGCCAGCACGCCGAGCAAGGCAAACTCCCAGGTACCAAAATGGCTCGCCAGACTGACCAGGAGGGGAGAAAAGCCGATTAAAAAGCTAAGCCCGATCCCGCCACCGAGCACCGAGGCGACCGTACTGATGCCAATCGCACTACCGGCGTCACCGCGGCGGGTCATCGGATGGCCATCAAAGCCGGTGGCTATGGATGAAGGCGTACCCGGAATATTGACCAGAATGGAGGTAATATCCCCGGCATAAACCGAAGAAATAAAGACAGCGATTAAAAAGACAATGGCATCCGTGGGAGCAAACCCGAAGGTCAGGGGCGTAAAAATCGCCAGGGCCATCGTCGAGGACAGCCCGGGCAGGGCGCCAAAAGCCAGGCCAACCAGTGTACCCAGAGCAATGAAAAGCAGTGCCGTCGGGGTAAATACATGACCCACCCCGTGACTAAATACATGAAAAAAGTTTGTGAAAATATCCATCATGAACCCCAGTTATAGCTGCAAACGAGGCAAGCGACGACCGGCAAAATCTTCAAACCCATAGGCCAGTAGCAAAGGTATGGCGATTGAGGCAATAACCAGGACGATCAGACTGCGCGGCTGCACGTCTTTCCAGTTATAAAGCGTCAATGCCGAACCCAGACTCAAACCGACTGCGGTCAGCCTGAAGCCCAGCACGCCAATCAGATTGAAGGTTGCGATAAGCAATATCAAGATAATCACCACGCGGATGAGCGCAGCGCGACTGGGCTTGAGCTCCTGCACGGTCTTTTCGAAAAGGATGCCCACGGCAAAGAGGCCCAGCAGGGTTGCCAGCAGCTTGGGATAGAAATCCGGCGGACCGCCAGAGGTCCAAGGGACTACGGGGTAGCTTTTGGCATCCAGGAATACAAGTCCGATGCAGACTGCCAAAACAATGACGAGCAGCAGGTCTGCCCACTTTCTTTTCAGATACTGCATGATTTACCCGAATATGAGTCAAGAGGTAAGGCGCAACCAACTGGAACCGGATGATTGCGCCAGGGACATGGGGGAATCAGGGGGTGGCTTTCAGGCCCAGTCTTTCTACCAGCTCCTCATAGGGAGGATTCCACTCCTCGATGATTTGCGTGAGCTCGGCACCGGTCTTGAAATCAGGCACGATATAGAATTTGCCCAGCTGCTCTTTCAGCGCCTCGTTTTCAAAGGTTCTTTTCAGGGCGTCCTCCCAGGCCTGTACTACATCGGCCGGGGCATCGCCAGCAATGAATACGGCACCCGCCATGTCACCGTCAGCAAATTCCACGCCCTGCTCGGCAAAGGTCGGGATATGCTGGTGCAGCTCATCAGCCTCTAACTGTGAGACAGCGATGGGGCGCAGTTTGCCGGCATCAATTTGCTGGGTGATGGCTACCAGGGGCAGCATCACGGCATCGATTTCCCCATGTAACAGGGCCGTCACCGCACCGGCATCGCCATCATAGGGTACGTGCTGTACCTCTATGCCGGTCATGTCGGCAAAGGCAGCGGTAGAAAGGTGGTCACCGGAACCATGGCCCGGATGGCCAAAGATGAAGGTTTTCTCCTTGGCGGCGGCAATAAAGTCATCCAGGGTCTCAATATCGGAGGAGGCGTTGACTGTCAGCACGACGGGAGAGGAATACAGCAAGGCAACGGGCTGATATTTATCAAGCTCAAAGGCAGGGATGCGGGCCCACTGGGAAATGAGGTGGCTGGTGGATAATACGCCCACACTGTAGCCTTCCTTGTCATTGAGCAGGCTACGTGCGCCGATGATACCCCCTGCGCCCGGCTTGTTTTCAACGACGGCCGGTACCCCGAATTCCTCGGCCAGATAGGGGGCCCAGATGCGGGTAGCGGCATCGGTGCGGCCGCCAGGCGCCCAGGTTACGACCAGCATGACCTCTCTATCGGGGAATGAGTCTGCCTGCTCGGTATCTGCAGCCGTAGCGGCCGTAAAGCTGCCGGATAGCATCAAAGCCGCTGCAGCAAAGGCTGAGCTTAAAAAAAAGCGCATAGTTTGTCTCCAGTTAAGTCAATCAAAGGGTGTTACTTATTTATCGCAGCTGTCCGGATGGGCAATTGCTTTAAATTTGAAATTAATTATATGACCAAACAATTAAATTTGGTAGCCAAAAACCCGGAAATAGGGAAAACCCCAATTTCAACTACAGACTCAGTTTTTTTGCACAGCAGCGGGCAAGGTCGCCGTAAATACAGATTTCAAGATGTCGCAAAACTCTGTGGCGATTGGTTTGAGGACTTCGGCCCGATTGCGGACGCTATAGTATTTAAGATTAATCACTGGGTCGATTAACGGTTGAATCTTTACCTTGTGCGTTTGTGAGAGGGCCGCGACGGTCGAAGGCATGATGGCCACCCCGCATCCGGCGGCAGCCAATCCGAGTTGGGTTGCGAGGAAATTGACCTCGAATTTTGGGGTGCGTGCCTGCCCCTGCGCAAGCAGGGTCTCATTAATAGTTTGTTGCAGCGGGTTGCTATAGGGCAGGCTAATGAGTTCCTGTTGCGGAATATCAGACCATTTGACTGCCTGTGGATCTACCTTGAAGCGGGTCGACTTGGAAACCAGGACCAGGGAAAAATTAAAAATAGGTTCCCGAATCAGGTTGGGCGCCTCTTTGATAAACATGCCGAAACCCACGTCAAGGCGGTTTTTCAAAAGCAGTTCGGGGATGGACAGCAGATTGCTATCAATCAGCTCTACACGCAAATTGGTATGCCGCTTTTTCAAGCTAATGATGGCCTAGGGCAGGATATAGGAGCTGGAAAGTGGTGGCGCTCCAACTGCCAAAAATTCCTCATCCTGGCGTGCGATTTTGCCAACCTGTTTGACGGCCCGCTCCAGGTTTTCGACGTTTTGCTCAGCAACGCGCAAAAATTCCAGCCCATAAGGCGTGAGACTGACATGTCGGGTGGTGCGGTTGAGCAGTCTGAAGCCGAGCTTTTCCTCGAGGTCCTGAATCATGTGGCTCAGCCCGGATTGGGCAATATACAATTTTTCAGCTGCACGCGAAAAGTTTTTCAGGTGTGCCACCAGTACGAATGCCTTTAATTGTCTGTGACTGATTCTCACTGTCTCTCCCGAGCAGGCCGAAGCGGGCCTGATTAATCTGATTTTACGATAATTTAATCCATTATCTATATTTCACTATTAGTGTAGTTAAAAGTAGACTTATTGAACAATATCAAAGAAAAGGAGGAGAAGATATGAATTTATTGAGACGTTTGGCGATCGGGCTTGGAGGGCTGGCACTAGGTTGGGGTGCTGCCACCCATGCCGCAGAGGCGGATAATTATCCTGATCGGCCCATTAAAATCGTCGTGGCGTTTTCAGCTGGGGGCGGCATTGATATTTTGGCGCGCACGGTCGGAGAGGAGCTTGGCAAGGATTGGGGCACTTCTGTGGTTGTGGAAAACAAGCCGGGCGGTAGCGGTAACATTGGTACAGCCTATGCGGCCCGGGCCAAGCCTGATGGCTATACCCAGTTAATGTCGGTGAGCACGATGGTGATGACCCCCACGTTTATGGGGGATGCGGGCTTCGACCCAATCGATGACTTCGAGCCAGTGACACAGGTGGCCACGGGGTATTTGGCCTTTGTGACCCGGCCTGATTTTGAAGGGACTACTGTCCAAGAGGCCATTGAGCTGGCTCGACAATCGCCAGGCGATTTGAACTATGGCTCACCCGGGCCCGGGACACCGCATCATCTGGCCATGGAGTTGCTGCGCCAGGAGGCTGATTTCGATGCTGTACATGTTCCTTATAAAGGGTCTGCCGAACTGGTGCGTGGTTTATTGGCTGGTCAGGTGGATTTTGCCTTTTTGCCGGTGCACCAGGCGCTTGAGTTAAGCCGTGCAGACAAGCTCAAAATGCTTAGTGCAGGCGGGGCAGAACGTACAGACGTAACCCCGGATGTACCATCCTTGGCCGAGGCGACCGGTATTGATGATATCGATGTCGATATGTGGTATGCACTGTTTTTGCCCAAAAATACGCCGCAGGGCATCGTTGACAAACTGCATGCCGAGGTGAGCAAAATCCTGGAAAAGGATGAGGTCATCGAACGCCTGAATGCTGTCGGGCTGGCCCCTGTGTCGAGTACACCCGAGGAGCTGGCCGATTTGACCCGGGCCGACTTCGAACGCTGGGCCGAGGTCATCGAGGCAGCCGGCATTCGTCCAGGCTCCTAGCACTCTCAGTTTTCTTGTTTCTTTAAATCTTTTTTTGTTTTTTGCTAGCCCAACGGTTTCAAAACCGTTGGGTAGGGGGATGTTTGTATGGAAATCATGATTATAGGCGGTGGTATTGGGGGCTTGACCCTGGCGCTTGCACTGGACAAGGTTGGCATCAAGGCGCGCGTTTTTGAGGCCGCACCCGAAATGAAAGCCCTTGGCGTTGGCGTGAGTTTATTGCCGCATGCAACCAAAATTCTAGGTGAGCTGGGTTTAAATGAAGCCTTGGCGCAGGTTGCGGTCACCACGTCCCAGTCGGTGTTTTTTAACCGCTTTGGACAAGAGGTCTATAGTGAAAAAGTAGGAAAATACGCAGGCTATGAGTGGCCCCAGTTCCAGGTGCATCGTGGGGATTTGCATATGGTGCTGCTGGAGGCTTTCAATAGCCGGATTGGTGCAGATCGACTGGTGCTGGATCACCGCTGCACCGGATTTAGTCAATCAGGGGGCAAGGTGACGGCACACTTTGTTGACAGCAGTGGGGCACCGCAGCCTGACTATACCGCGCTCGGCATGGTGGGTTCGGATGGACTGCATTCGGCGGTACGCAAGCAGTTGCACCCCGATGAGGGTGATCCGGTCTATTCCGGAGTGAACATGTGGCGTGGTGTCACTAGATGGAAACCCTTTATGGATGGGGCGACCTATGTGCGAGCCGGCTGGCTGGTACCGGGCAAAATGGTCATCTATCCCATTCGCAACCAGCTGGATGAAGATGGTTTGCAACTCATCAACTGGGTTGCCGAGGTGACCACCCCTCATTATAAGCGTCGCGACTGGAATCGCCCGGGCAATCTGGAGGATTTCTTTCCCGTTTTCGAGGACTGGACCTTTGACTGGCTGGATGTGGCCGGCATGATCAAGGCCGCCGACGTCATGCTGGAATTTCCGATGGTAGACCAGGACCCGCTGGAATGGTGGACCCGGGAACGGGTGACGTTATTGGGTGATGCGGCGCATCCGATGGTTCCACGGGGCTCCAATGGTGCTTGTCAGGCCATTCTGGATGCAGACTGCCTGGCCAAGGAGCTGGCAGCCGACCAGGATATCCCGGCTGCTTTTATGACCTATGAGAACGAGCGTCGGCCATTGACCACCAATATTGTGCTGACCAACCGTTCCACCCCGCCGGATGCCATTTTGAAGGAGGTATACGAGCGTACCAATGACCAGCCTTTTGACAATATTGATGAGGTTATCAGCAGAGAGGAGCTGGTGGCAATTTCAGATGGTTATAAAAAAGTAGCGGGTTACGATAAAAAATCTTTGTCCTCAAAATAATACAAGAAAAAGCCGGATGGCTGCCCGGGCAGCCATCCTGACGCTATCAGAGGAGGAATCAATGGACAGGCATAGACTATATTCTGCTGCTTTACCCATTATTTTGGGCATGGGTGCGGTATACAACAGCAAAGACTACACGTTGGGTACCCTGAGCAATATGGGGCCCGGCTATTACCCCACCTTGCTGGGTTATCTGCTGATCGGGCTGGGGCTCTTGGTAGCGTTCGTGCCCGAGGCCGGTAGAAAAAACGACCACAAGCCCCTCAGGGAGATCATCACAGTGCATCTGCGCGCCTGGGCGGCCGTAGCTGGTGGGCTGATATTATTCATTGTGCTGGGACAGTATACGGGCCTGGTGATAGCCACATTTACCCTGATTTTTGTTGCTGCCCTGGGGGATCGGAAAAATTCACTCAAAGCCTGCTTCTGGCTGGCCGTGGGTGTGGTGGTGTTTGCAGTGGCTGTTTTCCACTACGGTATGCAAATGCAGTTTCCTTTATTCAATTTTTAATGGCACCAGGGAGACTCAGGCATGTTTGATAATCTGGTATTAGGGGCCGTCACCGCCTTTTCCGTGCATAACCTGCTGTATGCATTTATCGGGGTGTTGCTGGGCAATATCATCGGTGTATTGCCGGGTATCGGCGCACTGGCAGCCATATCCATGCTGTTGCCGGCGACCTATGGGCTCGACCCCATCGGGGCATTGCTCATGCTGGCCGGCCTGTATTACGGAACGAGTTTTGGTGGTGCCACCACCTCGATCCTGCTCAATTTGCCGGGCACTCCGTCGCATGCCATCGTCTGTGTCGAGGGCAACCCCCTGGCACGCCAGGGCAAAGGCGGTCTGGCCATCTTCATGGCCATGCTTTCATCTTTTATCGGGGTGGTAGTCGGCATCCTGGTCATGACATTTTTCAGCCCGCTGCTCACCGATCTGGCCCTGGTATTCGGGCCGGCGGAATATTTCTCCCTGATGTTGCTGGGGTTGATAGCGGCCTCGACGCTGACCACCTCATCCCCGCTGAAGGGCATCATTTCAGTCATCATGGGCCTTTTGCTAGGCGTTATCGGCATTGATGTCAACAGCGGGCTGGCCCGGCTGAACTTTGGTTTTCATGAGTTGCAAGACGGCATATCACTGGTTGCGCTGGCCATGGGGTTGTTTGGCATATCCGATGTGCTGGCACATGCCGGGCATCTGGGTGATGGTGCGATTATTGCCAATGGCAATGTGGGGGGCCGGAACATGCGTCCAGACTGGAAAATCCTCAAACAATCCGGGGGCTCCATCGGCCGCGGTTCGATTATCGGCTCTGTGCTGGGGATTTTACCGGGGGCGGGGGGATCGATGGCCTCTTTCATGTCCTATGCCGTTGAAAAAAGGGTCTCGCGCACGCCCCAGCGGTATGGCACAGGGATGATGCAGGGGGTATCCGGCCCCGAGGCAGCCAATAGCTCGGCGGCCATTACGGCTTTTATCCCCACATTGACGCTGGGGATTCCCGGCGATGCCATCATGGCCCTCATGTTAGGGGCACTGATGATTCATAATATTACGCCCGGGCCCTTGTTGATGAACGAGCATCCGGAGTTGTTCTGGGGCCTGCTTGCGAGCTTCGGCATAGGGAACCTGATGTTGCTGATTTTGAATATCCCTCTGATCAAGGTATGGGTCAAGTTGCTGTCCGTTCCTTACCGGTTGACCTTTCCGGTGATTTTATTTTTGATAGCCATCGGGGTTTATAGCGCCAATAATAATCTGTTTGATGTCAGCATTGTATTGATCATCGGGGTATTTGGTTATCTGGCGGTGTCCCTGGGCTACCAGCCTGCGCCGTTGCTGCTGGGTTTTGTGCTGGGCCCCATGCTGGAGGAAAACTTCCGCCGTGCCCTGGTGCTTTCACGGGGTGATTTGACGGTATTTTTCACCGAAACCATCAGTGGCTGGATTATGGCCTTTACCATTTTGATTTTATTGGTGGTAGGCATCAAGCAGGTCAGGCGAATCAAGCTTTCCAGGTGAGGTCGGCCCTGGTGGGCGAGTTATTGAGTAGATGATCGACCAGTAGCCGGGCGGTAGGCAGTAGCTGATTGTAATTGCGTACCGCCAGTACCAGCTGACGTTGGGCCCAGGGCTCGTCCAGCTGGCAGGTTTTGAGGTTGAGTTCGCGCACAAAAAAGCTGGCAATTTTTTTGGGCATGATGGCAATACCGAGCCCGGCCTGTACCATGCGGCATTGGGCATCAAAACTGGTCACCTGTACCCGGCAGCGCCAGGCCCGCCCCAGCCGGGCAGCTTGACGAAGCAATAATTCATTGGACTGGCTGCGGGTATAGAGTCCGACAAAATCAAAATCCAGCACCGAGGCGAAATTGGTTTTTTGCAAGGAGGCCACCGGGTGCTGTGCCGCAGATACGATCACCAGCTCATCACGCTTGAAGTTGTAGTACTCGAGGTTTTCGGCGGCGACCCCGCTCACCAATAAGCCGATATCTGCCTTTTTGTTGGCTACGCTGGTAGCTACCCGGGTACTGATTTGCTCCTCGAGGCTGACTTCCACAAGGGGGTGCGTACCCATGAAATGCTGCAGCTGATCCGGCAGGAACTGGATGATTGAAGAGATGTTGGCAGCGATATGGACCTTGCCCGTAATGCCATCGGCATAATTGCGCATTTGCAGGGCAATATTATTCAGGTCGCTCAGGGTCCGCTGCGCCATATCGGCCAGTGCGTAGGCAGCCGGGGTAGGCTGCACGCCCTTGTTACTGCGAATCAGCAATTGCACCGAGAGTTGGTTTTCCAGATCCTGGATGCGTTTGCTGATCGCTGCCGGAGCGATATGCATCTGCTTTGCTGCGCCGGCAATGGTTCGGGATTCAATGACCGCTAAAAACAGGCGCAGGGTTTTAGGATCAATCTGCATGGTTTGAATCCTTACATCATTTTAGGCAGCCATAATACGATCTGGGGGAAAATGGTCAAAATGATAATGGCGGTGATTTCCAGAAAAACAAAGGGTAAAGCGCCCAGGGAAATCTGTTTGAGCGTGACCTGGGGAGCGATTCCCTTGATGACAAACAGGTTCAGGCCAACCGGTGGCGTGATAACGGCCATTTCGCAGGCGATGACCAGGATGACGCCAAACCAGATGGGGTCATAACCCAGGGTCGTGATGACCGGTAACAGGATCGGGGTAGTGATCAGGATCAGTGAAACAATATCCAGAAACATGCCTACCACAATCAGGAAAAGCAGGATAAACAGCAAAATAACCCAGGCAGGCTGAGCCGACTGAGCGACCATCATCACCAGCTTTTGGGGAATCATGAGCCGCGTCGAGATATAGCCAAACAAAAGGGCAGCGGCCAGAATCAATAAAATCATGCCGCTGGTCACAGCTGTCGAGCGCAGGATCAGCATCATCTTGCGCAGATTCAGCTCCCTATAACCGATGCCGATCAAAATGGCTCCGGCAGCACCGATACCGGCGGCCTCGGTGGGCGTGGCAATACCCAAGTAGATGGTACCAATGACAAGAAATACGAGAACGACACCGGACCAGATATCCTTGAATGCCCCGAGCACGGCCTTGGCCGTAATTTTCTCGGCGTAGCGGGGGGCCAGCTGGGGCCGAAAAATGGCCAGCAGGGTGACATAGGTCACCATCAACAGGACAACCAGCAAGGCCGGTAGCAAGGCCGCAATAAACAGGCGCCCCACCGACTGCTCGGCGATTTCCCCATACAGGACAAAACCGATGCTGGGCGGAATCAGCAGCGCCAATGCACCAGCAGCCGCAATGGTACCGCCTGCCAGGCTGGGGTCATAGCCGCGTTTGAGCATTTCCGGGATGGCAAAGCGTCCGATGGTTGCGGCGCCCGCTACACTCACCCCGCTCATCGCCCCAAACACCGCCGAGCTGCCGATGCTGGCCACAGCCAGCCCGCCGGGCTGCCGGCCGGTCAATAAATGAAAGAGATGGTAGATGCGCCCGCCGATGGAGGTACGGGCGATAACCTCGCCCATCAAAATGAACAAAGGAATGGCAATCAGGGTGTAACTGGCCATCCCGCGTTGCAAGGTGGAAGGAATCACCTGCAGACCGTTCAGTCCGGAGTGCAACAAGATGCCGATAATGCTTGAGGTACCCAAGGAAGCAAAAATGGGCGTGCCAATCAGCAATAAAAAGGCAAAGACCCCAATAATCGTCAGGAAAATCGTAGTGGTATCCATTTAGAGGCTCTCGTCGTTCTCGAAATGAGTATATCGGTCAGGGGAAATCAATTTGTCGATGACCATGCTGCCCAGCAGGATACCGCCGATGGGAATGAGGCCATAGGTAATCCACAGCGGGAAGCGCAAAACTGAGGTTGAGCGGTAATTTCTGCTAAAAGCGGTTTCCGCCAGCAGGAAGCCGGCCCATATGAGTACCACACAGAAAAACAGGATGGCCAGCGCAGAGATCCAGCGGGCCACCGATTTGAGGCCCTCCGGAAAGAGACTTTCAAATATTTCCACGCGGACATGGCGGTTGACCCGCTGTATATAACCAATGGAAAACCAGGTGCCTACCAGCAGCAGGTAGACGCTTACCTCGGTGGCATAGATGCTCGGGCTTCTGAATACGTATCGTGCGATGACTGCATAGCAGGTCAGCAGCATGATGACGAAAAGCGATAGCTCGGCAATAACGACCGCCACATTATTCAAAAAGATGGTGATTCTATGGAAAATAGTTGCGAGCCTGTCCATGTTCCCGTTCCAAAATGAGGTAAGCGATCAACCTGCAAATCATTTATTTGGCTCTGGTTTGCTCGACGAGCTCCAGATAAGCCTCGCCGTTATCGACAGAGGCTGCCCAATTATCGATGACAGACCGGGAGTTGCTCCGCATGGCGTCGAGATTTTCGCCGTCAACGCGCTCAACCGTCATGCCCAGCTCCTCGTATTTCTTGATGGACTCATCGATGAAATTATTCACGAGCTCCTGCTGTGTTTGGTCACGCTGCTGCGCAGCCTTTTGGATGATCTCCTGAATATCTGCCGGCAGATTGTCCCAGGTATCCTTGTTGATGGCAAGTAATGAGACATCCACCCCAAAGTTGACCAGGGAGATATATTTGGCCACCTCATAAAGGTTTCTGCCCATGCCCGTAAGCAGGGGGCGGGGCGTGGCATCAATGACGCCGCGATCAAAGGCCAGATAGAGCTCTGATGAGGCCAGGGAGGTTGGCGAGCCGCCCAGTGCCTGAATGGCTTCGGCATCAATGGCTCCGGTAGAGGCCCAGACCAGCCCTTCTATGTCCTCTGCTGTATTGATTGGGTTGCGACGGGAATAAAACTCATAGGGATCCCAGGGCGCAACACCCAGAACGACGGCATTATGCTCTTCCTGCAGTTTTTCGTTGATGCCCAGATCAAACAGCCCGTTATCCAGCGTGGTCGTCAGATGCTCAACATCATCAAACAGAAAGGGCAGGGTAAAGATGCTCAGCTCGGGTACGGTCCCGCTGGGATAGGTAGTGGTGAGGTTGACCAGATCGACATCACCGCGGGACAGGGCCGGTAGCTCGTCATAACCATCAAAGAGTTGGGCGGAATGAAATACGTTGATTTTTACCCGACCGTCGCTTTCTTCCTCGATCTGCGCTACAAAATCCTCTATTGGCTTCCAGACGTACTCGTAAGAAGGGGGCAGGTAGGTGGAAAAGGTCAGTTCATAGGTATCTTGTGCTGCGACACTGCCACTCATGGCATATGCTGCAACAAGTAAAGATAGCATGGATTTTATCTTCACAATCGTCTCCTGATGTTACAGATGGCTTTCGAAGTTGGTGTTTTCTGATGCTCTGGCGGGCAAATATTCTGTTTATTTGCAGTATTTGGGTAGATGTTTCACCTACCTTATTAATTGAAACACGAAGTATAACAGAGCACTTATTGGGAGGCATATAAGCAAATTGTGTATGAGCCATCGCCAAATACGTTGGCAAAAGTTTGATGCGCCTACCGGAGGTTAGGGGAAAATGCGCCATCGTATTTCGTGGGGTTAGCGTAATAAAACGTCACTTTGCTATTGCAAACGGGTTTGCTAGTCTGAAAACAGCAAGACAACGGCCGGTCAAACGGCTTGGGATGATAACGGGGGTGGATATGAAAAAACCTTTGGATGGTGTACGGGTACTTGAGTTGGGACAATTGATAGCCGGGCCTTTTGCGAGCCGGGTATTGGGAGATTTCGGGGCAGAGGTCATCAAGATTGAGCGACCCGAAAAGGGAGATCCCCTCAGGGAGTGGCGGGCTGTACATGAAGGCACCTCTCTATGGTGGCAGGTGCAGTCACGCAACAAGAAATCCGTCACGCTGGATTTGAGCCGGGCCGAGGCCCGCGACATCGTGCTGAAATTAGTGCGGGAAACGGATGTGGTCATAGAGAATTTCAAGCCCGGCATGCTGGAAAAGTGGGGGTTGGGCTGGGAGGATCTGAGCGCGGTCAACCCCCGCTTGGTGGTGCTGCGGGTATCAGGTTATGGACAGACCGGACCTTATAAAGACCGGCCCGGTTTCGGGGTGCTTGGAGAGGCCATGGGCGGGCTGCGCTATTTGTCCGGCGAGCCCGGGCAGGTCCCGGTCCGGGTGGGAATCTCCATAGGTGATTCATTGGCGGCCTTGCATGGCGTCATCGGGGTATTGATGGCGCTGCGTTCGGTTGAGGTCAACGGCGGGGAAGGGCAAGTCATTGATGTGGCGCTTTACGAGGCGGTATTCAACATGATGGAAAGCATGGTGCCCGAATATGCGCTGCTGGATATTGTACGCGAGCCTTCGGGCAGCAGCCTGCCGGGCATTGTGCCCAGCAATGCCTACCGCTGCCGGGATGGCAGGCATGTATTGATAGCCGGCAATGCAGACAGCATTTTCAAACGCCTGATGCACGCCATGGGGCGCGAGGATTTGGCCGCCGATCCGCGGCTGGAAAACAATATCGGACGGGTGGCGCATCAGGAGATGATTGATCAGGCCATCGATGCCTGGTGCCAGCAGCATAGCCTGGAAGAGGTGCTGGAACTGCTCAATGAGGCTGAGGTTCCCGTCGGGAAAATCTATGATGTCGAGGACATCGTCAATGATCCGCACTATCAGGCACGGGATATGCTGCTTGAGGAGACGCTGGCGGACGGCAGCACTTTGTTGGTTCCCGGCATCGTACCCAAGCTCAGCAAAACGCCGGGTGCGCTGCAGCAGCCGGCCCCGACTCTGGGCGAGCATACCGGGGAGGTGCTTGGAGCGCTGGGGATCAGCCCCGGGCAATTGGAGCAATTGAAAAAAGATCAGGTTATCTGAACAGGAGTGGATATGAATGGCAAAGGAAAACAGTTGATCATCCAGGAGGTGGGCCCCAGGGACGGTTTGCAAAACGAGGCCGTGTTTGTGCCGACCTCGGAAAAAGTGGCTTTTGTTGATCAGTTGTCAGCTTGTGGATTCAAAAAGATAGAGGTCACCTCTTTTACCTCACCCCGGGCAATACCGGCATTGAAGGATGCTGCCGAGGTGATGCAGCAAATCAGGCGTTATCCCGGCGTGACTTATTGCGCCCTGGTGCCCAATGTAAAAGGCACAGAGCGCGCACTCGAGGCGCAGACAGACGAGGTAAACTTTGTGATGTCCGCCAGCCATAGTCATAATCTTGAGAATCTGGGCATGACCCGTGAAGACTCGCTCAAGCAGCTTGGCGATATCACTCGGGCGCTGGAGGGGACTGATTGTCAGTTAAGCGTATCGCTGTCCACGGTGTTTGGCTGTGCCATGGAAGGTCCGGTGGCCAGCGCCGAGGTCGAGCGCCTGGTTGAACAGCTGGTGCAGCTCGGAGTACAGCAGATATCCTTGTGTGATACGGCGGGGATGGCCCATCCTGCACAGGTCACCGCGCTGGGCCGGCTATTTTTGCAGACCTGGCCCGAGATTGCATTTACCATGCATTTTCATGATACCCGCGGTATGGGGCTGGCCAATGTGCTGGCTGCCCTGCAGGTCGGTGTACGGCGTTTTGATGCCTCAGTGGGCGGATTGGGAGGCTGCCCCTACTCGCCTGGCGCAAGCGGCAACATTTGTACTGAGGATCTGGTTCATATGCTGAATCTGATGGGGTATGACACCGGGATTGATTTGGAGCAGCTGCTGCAGGTGGCCCGCAGCTTGCCCGAACTGATTGACCGGCAACCGCCGGGCTATCTGATCAAGGCAGGCCCGGTATAGGCACGCACCCGGGTGGCTTGCGGCATCAAAGGGTACGCAAAATGGTGCGCCCGTATTCGTTATTCCCCTCTACGACCTTGGTGAGCAACTCCATGAAACGCTCTTTTTCCTCGGGGTCGAGGGGTGCCAGCAGACGCTCTTGGGCGCTATTCATTTTTGGGGCTAACCGTTTCATCAGCTCAATGCCGTAGGTTGTTATATAGACCTGCCGGGAGCGTTTGTCGTTCGGGTTGACTTGACGTTCCACGAGCTTTTTCTCCTCGAGACGCCTGAGCACATCAGCGGTAGTTGTGCGGTCAATGCCGAGCTCGTAGCTGATGGAGCTTTGATCCATCCATGGGCGATTGAGCAGGACGGTAAGAATACCGTGTTGAACCGGGGTGATCCCCTCGATGTCACACTCCTCCAGGAACAGCGTCGAGTGGATTTGATGCAGGCGTCGCACCAGAAATCCTGGCCTACCCCATAGTTTTGAACGTAGGCGCTGTATTGCTGCCCTTTCTGCATCCTTGATGGAAATGTTTGCATTTGACATTTTTAGTTTTTCTCTGGTTTACGTCATTTAAGATTTAGCATGTGAACTAGGCAGTATACCGCTTTTATCGGTGTCATGCAGGCCTGAGGTGTTACAAGATCCAGTAGTCTGCCTAGTAAAATAGGGGCTCAGGAAGGGCCAATATATCAGTGCATTGTACTGGCAAACTTTGTTGCTTTATGCTTGAATCAATCCAATCTAATCAGTATACTGAGCTATGATGGGGTTCGCCAACCAGACCACTGAAAATAACAGCAAGGTTGTGCGCAATCTTGTTTGTTTGATGCCTTATAGAGAGGAGCATTCTATGCAAAAAATGAAAAAAATCGCCATTGAGGAGCATTTCAATGCTGTGGGTTTTGAGGAGTATGCCAAAGCATTTGTCAGTTTGATTGATAGTGCAGCGGCTGCGGAAATCAACAAAAAGTTGGCCGACTTCGATGATATTCGGCTATCCATCATGGATGAGCATGGTATCGACTATGTGATCCTGTCCCAGACAGGGCCCGGCGTACAAACTGAAAAGGATTTGGCCACGGCCATCGAGCGTGCCCGCCAGAACAATGATTTTCTGGCGCAGCGCATTGCCGAGCACCCTGCACGGTTTGGCGGCTTTGCCACGCTGCCCATGCAGGATCCGCAGGAGGCCGTCAAAGAGCTGGAGCGCTGTGTGAAAGAGCTGGGCTTCAAGGGGGCGCTGGTCAATGGTCATACCCATGGGGTGTACTACGATGCGCCCGAGTATGATGTATTTTGGGCCAAGCTTGAGGAGCTGGATGTCCCCCTGTATCTGCACCCGTTCAACTCCTACGATGAGCCTCACTTTTATCATGGCCATCCCGAGCTAACCGGCGCGACCTGGGGCTGGGGGGTGGAAACAGCCACCCATGCGTTACGGATTTTATTTGCCGGCGTCTTCGATCGCTTCCCCGGTGTCACCCTGATTTTGGGGCATATGGGCGAGGGTCTGCCCTTTCAGAGATGGCGCTTTGACAGCCGCTTTGCTGTGTACTCCCATGGGGTGAAGATTGACCGGGCGCCGTCAGAGTATATTGGTACAAACATCATCATCACGACTTCCGGGGTATGTTCCGAGCCTACTCTCAAGGCGGCCATTGGTGAGTTAGGCCCGGAGGCTGTGTTATTTTCGGTAGACTATCCCTATGAATCAACCGCTCTTGCGGCTGATTTTATTGATAGCGCAGACTTGGATCCAGAGGTCAAGGCGCTCGTATGTTATAAGAATGCAGAACGCATTTTTAAATTAAAATAATGTTAGGAGATTAACGGATGAGTACGTTGTTGTATGGTGCAAATGTTCACGCAAACGGAATCCGGCAGCATTATCTCAGGTATGGTCCCGAGGATAATGTTCCCGGGACGACCGAGGCAGTGATTATTTTGCCTGGCATTACCAGCCCTGCCGTTACCTGGGGCTTTGTGGGGGAGCGCTTTGGCAAGCACCTGGATACCTATATCCTGGATATCCGCGGCCGTGGGCTGAGCTCCGCCGAGGACGACTTGGATTACAGCGTGACGGCCCAGGCACAGGATGCCATCGAATTTGCCAAGGCGCTGGGGCTGAAAAAATACGCCCTCGTTGGGCATTCCATGGGTGGCCTCATTGGTGCACGGGCAGCTGCTGCCGAGCCCGAGGGTCTGACCCGTCTGGTCATGGTTGACCCCCCAGTATCCGGGCCCGGGCGCAGACCATACCCATCCAAGCTCCCTTGGTATGTGGACTCCATTGCACTGGCCAAAAAAGGCTGCAGTGCCGAGCAGATGCGCGAGTTTTGCCCCACCTGGACGCTCGAGCAACTACGCTTGCGCGCACAGTGGCTGCATACCTGTAACGAGAAAGCCGTGGTGAGAAGCTTTAACGACTTCCACGAGGACGACTCGCACCAGGATTTTGCCAAGGTCAAGGTCCCCACATTGCTCATGATCGCCGAGCGTGGTGATGTGATACGTCCCGAGGACCGGGATGAAATCGCGAGCCTGATAAAGGACCTGACTGTGACTACGGTCAATGATGCCGGTCACATGATTCCTTGGGATAATGAGGAGGGCTTTTATAAAGCTTTTGGAGATTTTCTGGGCGCCCGCCTGGATTAATTGGGAGATAACGACATGGCAGTTAGTGACCATCAGTTAATACAAGCCTGGACAGATGTTTTGACATTGTCCAAGCTGGAAAAGGGGCAGACGGTAACAGTACTCACCAGTGCTGCAACCAACGAGCAAAACAAACGGTGTGCGATTACGGCAGCCCAACTAATGGGCGCCATCGTAAACTGCCTGGATTTGCCGCCGGTCAATGCCGAGAAAGCGTTGAGCCGTGACCCGCTGGCCTATCTGGGCACCACACCGATTACCGGGAACCCCCCGGCGATCGCAATGCTCAAGTCCAGCGATATGGTGCTGGACTTGATGACGCTGCTTTTTTCGCCAGAGCAGGGCGAGATCCTGAAGGCCGGCACCAAAATCCTGTTGGCGGTAGAGCCGCCAGAGATCTTGGTCCGTACGGTGCCGACTGCAGAGGATCGCGAGCGGGTTCTGAAGGCCGCTGCAAAAATAGAACAGGCCAAGGTCATGAAAATCACTTCCGCAGCGGGTACTGATCTATACTGCCCCATCGGCGAGTACCCAGCGATCAGTGAGTATGGTTTTGTTGACGAAAAGGGTCGCTGGGATCACTGGCCCAGCGGTTTTGTCCTGACTTGGCCCAACGAAGGCAAGGCCACGGGTACGATTGTCATCGACAAGGGTGATATCCTGATCCCGCCCAAGAAATACGTGCGCGAGCCCATCACCATCACCGTGGAAAACGGCTTTGCGACAAAAATCGATGGCGGACTGGATGCCGAGCTGCTCTATGAGTACATGTTGCAGTTCAACGACCCTGAGGGGTTTGCCATCTCCCACATTGGTTGGGGGTTGCAGCCCAGAGCCCACTGGACCACGCTGGATCAGTATGACAAAGAGCAGACCATCGCCATGGACGCCCGCGCCTTTGAGGGGAATTTCCTCTTTTCATTAGGGCCCAACAATGAGGCTGGTGGTGATAGAACGACTGCCTGTCATATTGATATTCCACTTAGAAACTGCAACGTCTATCTGGATGATGAGTGTGTCGTGGAAAAGGGCCGGGTTTTAGACAGGCAAGAATAAAATATAAACAGATTGAACTACGGTCCCTAAACCATTAGAAACCCAAATTTCCTTGTCGATGGGTGTTTGGGTTTTTTCGTTGACTATCACGGTTGTCAAGGTTTAGGGGCTAATTGATACTTGATTCAGGAGGGCCTATTTTGCAATACCATTCCAAAAATGCGTCTTTGAACTTTCACGAGGCGTACCAGGACTTTTTGTCCGGGCGTGATACCCCCACCGCTTATCTCGATCGTTGCCTGGAAACCATTAAACAGCGAGAGCCAGAGGTCAAGGCTTGGGTCTATATCAACGAGGAGCAGGCGCGTATCGCGGCTGAGCAAGCCACCAAGCGCTACGCAGAAAACCAGCCCTTGTCTGTCATTGATGGCATGCCGGTAGGTATTAAGGACATCATCGAGACCAAGGATATGCCCACCCAGTATGGCAGTGCCGCCTATGAGGGGCATACAACCAATCGGGATAGTGCAATCGTGCGTGCACTCCGGGATGCCGGGGCTATCATTTTGGGCAAAACAGTCACGACCGCGTTTGCCTTGCTCGATCCGGGCCCGACGACTAATCCCTACGATTCGCAAAGAACACCCGGCGGCTCCTCGAGTGGTTCTGCGGCGGCAGTAGCGGCCGATATGGTCCCGGTGACCATCGGCACGCAGGTGATAGCTTCCGTGCTGCGCCCTTCCAGCTACTGCGGTGTGTGGGCATTGAAGCCGACGGTAGGGGCCTTTAACCGGGCCGAGGGCCTTGAGTTTAGTCAGTCCCATCATGGCATTCATGCCAACAGCGAGATTGATTTGTGGCATGTTGCCACTGAGGTCGGCCTGCGCATGGGCGGGGACCCCGGTTACCCTGGATTGTACTGTGAGCGGGGCTACGTCCCCGAGCCGACCAAGCCCGTCCGGTTGGCTGTATTGCAGACTGAGGGTTGGTCCCGGGTCGATGAGGCGGCGCGCCAGGCCTTCATCGATGCCCTGGCCAAACTGTCCGATGCAGGTGTAGTCTTGGTCAAGCGCGATGAGGACCCCAGGATTGAGGGGCTTGAGGAGGCCATTTCATCTGCCATTCAGGTGTCGCTCGATATCACCGCATGGGAGCATCGCTGGATGGTGGAAAACCTCGCCGAAACCCGTCCGGATGCCATTGGCAAGTTTCTCATGCGGCATATCGAGAATGCCCGCAGTCAAACCCTGGAAAAATACCGGGCTAATCTCAAGCGCAGAGCAGATGCCCGCAGAAAGCTGAAGGCACTGGAGCAAAGCTATGATGCCTGCATTACGTTGTCAGCAACGGGTATCGCACCGATCCGCAGCGAAATTGAGAACACGCGCTTTCCAACTGGAGACTTGTCCATGAGCTGTCCAGCTTCGTTGCTGGGTGCACCCTCCTATAATGTTCCTGCCTTGCAGTTGCAGGGCATGCCTTTGGGGGTACAAGTCCTGGGGCAGCAGGATTGGGATGAGCGTACCTTGGGCTATGCCCGCTGGATCCATGAGTGTTTGACCAAAGACACTTGATATAGATCGTTGGAGCAGTAGAAAAGCTGTTGCGCCGGGCCTATGCCCGGCGCTTGTCTGCAGCAGGGTGTCCAAGGCAAGGGGCTTCAGATCGGTGACTTGGGAGCGGTGGATTGATAGAAAATAGACAAACCCCATCAAAAAAAACATCCAGAGGGTATCAATCTTTATTTGTAGTGGCCATATTACTGACAGCCGTGAACCTGCGGCCGGCCATTACCTCGGTAGGCCCATTGATAGGAACTATCCGGGACAGCATGCATTTTGCCAACTGGAGCGTGGCGCTGCTGACCAGTTTGCCCCTGATCGCCTTCATGGTGATCTCGCCGCTGGCGCCAAAAATCAGTAGTCGCATCACGATCGAGCGGACACTGGCGCTAGGGCTGCTGATTTTAATGCTGGGCGTCAGCCTGCGCTCAATACCGGTCATGTTCTACCTGTTTTTGGGTACCGGGCTGATAGGTTGCGGGATTGCCATTTGCAATGTCCTGCTGCCCAGTATCATCCAGGCCCAATTCCCGTATAAAATAGGCATAATGACGGGACTGTACACGACCTTCATGACCTTTGCGGCGACGGTTGCCTCCGGGGTGAGTGTCCCTTTGGTCAATCGTCTCGGGCTGGGCTGGGAGCGCTCCCTGCTGGTCTGGGTTATTCCGGCTGCACTGGGCTTAATCGCCTGGGCAGTCATCTTGGTCAGGGTGCGGCCCCGAACGGGCAAAGTCCGTCTGACCCATCAGCCTGCACCGACCAACAGCAGCATCTGGCGCGATCCGCTGGCCTGGAAGGTGACGCTCTTTATGGGCTTTCAGTCGCTGACCTTTTATGTGATGTTGTCCTGGTTGCCGGAAATACTGTATTTTTATGGCATGAGCATCACCAGCGCTGGCCTGATGCTCTCCTACCTGCAGTTCCTGGGTATCCCCATTAGTCTTGTCGTGCCGATCATTGCCGTACGTGTCAAACAGCAGGGACTATTCCTGGTTGCTGTCAATATGCTGTTTATGGCCGGCCTGCTGGTGATTTTGATTCATGCCACGCCGGTCAGCATGTTTATTGCCACTACCCTGATGGGGGTTGCCATGGGGTCAAACTTTGCCCTGGCCCTGACTTTTTTCACCATACGTGCCAAAGGGGCCAAAAATGTGGCAGAATTATCCGGCATGGCCCAATCGGTAGGTTATTGTATTGCAGCAGTCGGGCCGATATTTTTGGGGTTTTTATTTGATTTGACACAGCACTGGCAATATCCATTAATGGTTATGTTGTTATTTGTTCTGGCCCTGATGTATTTTGGTTATCATGCCGGCAAAAACCAGCTGGTTCTGGCAGATTGACCGATTCAGGGTGTCTACAGTTTTAACGAATAAAAAATTGTTCAGGAAAGGTTGATGCAAATGAGCGATGAATCCGGTGAGGCCAATTCAACGACAGACTATGATGTGACCGAGCAGATAGGCCATCTGCTGCGGCGTGCCGGGCAGCGCCATACTGCCATCTTTCAAAGAAATATCGGTGACTGTCAGCTCACGGCCATCCAGTTTGTCACCTTATGTACGCTCTACGACCGCGGGCCGAGTTCCCAGGTCGAGTTGGTGGAAGCTACCGCTGTGGATCAGGCGACCATCCGCGGTATCATCAAGCGCCTCAAGGACAGAGGGCTTGTTTTGATTTCCACCAGCCTGGAGGACCGGCGCAAAGTCGTCATCAGTCTGAGTCGGGAGGGGGTCAAGCTGATTGAAAAGACCATTCCCAAGGCGCGTCGCATCAGTGAATTAACGATGGAAAAATTAAACCCCGCTGAGCGGGTGGCCATCATCTATCTGTTAAAGAAAATGAGTGATGACGCCGACCCCGAGGGGTAAGGGCTTTGCTGCCATATTCTGCACAGGAACAGCTGATTTCCCGCTGATCCCGGATACATCATCAAAAAAGAAAATAATTCATTCTGATGCCGTTGCATCCTGCGTGCTCTCGGGCAGAATTTTTCGGGCCTCTTTGCGTTTCAGCGTGTACATTGCAATTGCCCTGACTCCTATTAGGTACTTCCCCTTATTTTAAGTTTAGAGCATTTGCTCTAATATCCATACACTCTAGCAATAATGCGGCTTGTAGGCTGTCTCGTTAATAAGGTCGTATAAAGAGCTTTATTTAGACATGCTGAAAAAAGAGCGCCTACATTCCATCTTGTTTGATGCGGAGGAGACGTATGGAAAATATCTACTCAACACAAAACCAATAAATCACCCTTTCAGATTTAACTAAAAATCCCATGAAAGCAGTTTTATTTATAGTGAGTTAGATATGTCACAGATCTTGAATCCTGGTGCAGTAAGTACCACCAGTGTTGAAACTGACGATACTGATAAAATTTACAATCGATTGACATGGCGCATTCTACCGCTCCTTTGCGTATGTTATGTCGCCGCCTATCTGGATAGGGTAAATATAAGCTTTGCAAAATTGCAGATGCAAAGCGAGCTTGCCTTTAGTGATGCAGTGTATGGTCTGGGGGCCGGCTTATTTTTTATTGGTTATATGTTGTTCGAGGTGCCAAGTAATTTAATCTTGCAGCGTATGGGAGCCAGAGTCTGGATAGCCCGCATCATGATTACTTGGGGAATCATTTCAGCCGCAACCATGTTTGTTACCACCCCCATGCAGTTTTATATTCTGCGTTTTGCACTTGGGGTGGCAGAGGCGGGCTTCTACCCGGGTGTCATGCTGTATTTGACCCTCTGGTACCCGAGCTACCGTCGCGGGAAAATCATGGCTTTTTTCCTCATTGCCATCCCCATATCCGGGATGATTGGTAGCCCAATCTCCGGGTGGATTATGGATTTTTTTGATGGTATGCATGATCTATCAGGCTGGCAGTGGCTGTTTCTTCTTGAGGCTTTGCCATCCATTTTCCTGGGGATCTTGGTGCTAGCTTTATTACCCAGTACCATCGATTCGACAAAGTGGTTGAGTTCGGCCGAAAAGGAACGATTAAAAAGGGTTCTGGAAAAAGATCAGGTGGCCAATTCCCAGTCATCCGTGCGTGAGGCTTTTGCCAGTTTGAAGGTCTGGATGCTCGGTATTATTGATGTCTGTCTGATGCTGGGGGTTTACTGCTTGAGCTTCTGGTTACCTACTTTGATTCAAGAGTCCGGGGTCACCAGTAATTCCCAGATTGGCGTATTGACTGGCATCACCAGCATTCTGGCGATCGGTGCCTTGATAATTAATGGGCGCAGTTCCGACCGCATGCGTGAGCGCCGCTGGCACACTGCCTTGCCCATATTTCTCGCTGCCATCAGTGTTGGCTTAAGCCCGTTTTTCAGTTCTAACCCGTTGATAACTGTCGTCCTGTTCTCGTTTGCAAATATTGGTTTAATGGCGGCCTTGCCTTCATTCTGGTGCATGCCCGGAACCTTCTTGCGCGGTAGAGCGGCTGCAGCTGGTATTGCCATTATTGCCTCAATGTCAACGCTGGGTGGTATCGGTGCTACAGTAGTGATCGGCGCATTGAGAGACCTCACACAGTCTTCACAGTCTGGAATGTGGTTTGTTGCTGCTTGTTTATTGATTGCCGGTTTTATGGTTCTTGGTTTTTCCAAGAAAATCGTTAATCGATAGGGGCTTCCTGAGCAACAGCAATTATTTATAGATAAGCAGTTAATCTGCTATAAAAACATTGGAGTAGACAGTGAATTTTAAAGTGTGTTGTGTATGTATTTTTTCATTAGCTACACTTGTCTCTGCGCCAGTTTCAGCGTCAGGGCCCCAGCTTTACGGTTTGGTTGATATTTATGGGGGCGCAATCAAGAGCGGATCACACACCACTCACTCTCTGGATAGCGGGGGGTTGCAGTCCTCCCGCATCGGCTTGCGGGGGGAGGAAAAGCTGAGTGCAGACAATTCCATTACCTATACGTTGGAGGCTGGTTTCAATTCAAATGATGGCACCAGGGCGGTTGAGGGAGGACTGTTCAACCGCCAAAGCTGGGTAGGGTATAAAAATAAAAATCTTGGTGAATTCAGAATCGGGAACCAGAACAGCGCCTTTTTCCATATGCTTTCCAATACGGGAGCTTTTTATGGGGGGACATTCGCTGCCGGGCTGAATACATTATCAGGCTATCATTTCCGTAGTAGTAACGATATTGCCTTCCTGTCAAAGTCGTTTGGCGGATTAAGTGGTGAGTTGCATTATTCCCGCACCCCTCGGCCGGGGGTGAGCGGGGATAATTATGGCGTACAAGCCGCAGTACAGTATCGGAATGGGCCGTTTTATGCCATGACCGGATATGTGCAACAAGAGCTCACTGTTAATGCCCAGGAAACCATTAACCGCCAGTTTGCTTTGGGGGGGAGCTATGATCTTACCGATACCGTGACTGCTTATGTCGGTTTCTTTAAAAATAAGCAGGATAATGGTGATATTGATAAAAAGCTGTATTCGTTTAGCCTCGCCTGGAATTTTAATCCCACCAGCCGATTAAGTGTGGGTTATACAAGAATTAACCTGCGCGCTGATAAGGCCAATACTGCGAACAAACGTCTGGCAAAGAAATCCTATGCCGATCATTATGGGGTCATGTATCTTAAAAATATCAGCAGCCGGACCAGCGTATATGCAGCGGGGGCTTATATCAGAAATGGTTCGCACGTAAACTATGCCATTGGGGCAGCCCAGCCGCCCAATGCGCAGTGGTTGAACCGGCCCAGACCCGGCCAATCAACAAAAGGAGTGCAGGTTGGCTTCAGGCATACCTTTTGATGTGGTCACCCTGCCCGGCTACTATCGTATCAATTTTGACAGGCTCGCTTTTGCGGGCCTGATTTTTTAAAAGAAGCATGAAGGCTCATGGTCATCAGCCCGGGCACTATAAGCGCTATAATCTGAGCTCTTGAACGTACTCAAATAAACGATGAAGCGACCCGGTTGGACGCCAGTTGTGGGGCTTCAGGTGCCCGTACAAACAGATGGAAACTATTTATGCCTAAATCAAGCGATATTAACCAGAGTAATACGACAAGGGATGCCATCCTGGACGCAGCAGAGCACGTTTTTGCTGAGAAAGGCTATGCGGGTGCTACGGTAAAATACATTGCCCGCAGGGCGGGTTGCTATGAAAGTCTCATTTATTATCATTTCGGGAACAAGGAAAAGCTTTTTACCCAGGTTCTGAAAAATGCTTATCAAAAACTGATTCAGGCCGAACTGCAGCTTGATTTGGATTTTGATTCTCCAGAGCGCGCCTTGAGTCAGATTGTCTTGTTCATGTGGGATTATTATCAGGAAAATCCCGAACTGATTATTTTGCTCAATACAGAAAACCTGCTAAAAGGCAAGCATTTAAAGCAGCTTAATTCGATGCAGGAGTTTTTGTCTCCGACGCTCGAACTCTTGGAAAGGATTGTGCAAAAAGGTTGCGAAAAAGGGCTTTTCAGGGAGGGCATTGATATCAGGGAGCTGTATTTAACTATCATGGGGCTGGGCTATTTTTATTTGTCTAACCAGTACACCCTTTCCATTTATTTGGGCCGGGAGCTGCTCAATAAAGAGGAGCGGGATAAATGGGGGCGTTGTGTTGTGGATACCGTTCTCTCTTCTGTCCGTGCAAACCACCCATAGCAGCACGTAACGATGACCAACTTTAATATAGATTTGCTGAGCTTGAGGTTGTTTGTCAGGGTAATTGAGGAGGGGACGATCAGTCGGGCGGCACAGTTTGAGCACATAACGCCAGCAGCAGTGAGTCGTCGTATTGCGGAGTTAGAGGCCCAGTTCAACACGGCGTTGCTGATGCGCAGCAACAAAGGGGTGCAGCCGACTCCGGCGGGTGTAGAGCTTTTATATCAGGCCAAATCCTTATTCAGCCAGGTCAATTCACTCAAAGAGCAGCTGCAGTTTTATGCAGATAATAAAAATCAGACGATACGGATGATTGCAAACGCCTCGGCTATCGTGCAGTTTTTAGGGCATAAGCTCGGGGAGTTTTTACTTGAAAATCCAAACATACAGTTAACCCTGGAGGAAAAAAGCAGCTCCAAAATCATTCAGAATCTGGAAGAGGGGCAGGCCGATATTGGGGTGTTCACGCTATTACCGCATGCGGCGAATATAGAAACCATACCGCTCAAGCATGACCGGCTTGTTTTGCTGGTTCATCGTTCACATCCTTTGGCAAGCAAGCATGCCGTCAGTTTTTTGCAGACTCTTGATTATGAGCATATTTCCTTGTTGCCGGGCAGCCAGCTTAACTATCAGATAACAAAGGCAGCCGAGGGCAATGGCCATTTGCGTTTGGCCTGCCAGGTCTCCAGCTATGACTCCATGTGTTTGCTTATCAATTCAGGGGTAGGCATAGGAATTTTGCCCCGGGAAAGTGTGCGTATGGAAAACTTGCCGCAAGTGGTCATTGTGGAGCTGGAGGAGGACTGGGTGGAGCGGACGCTGGTTATTGGTACGCGCAGCATGGCCTACCAAACCCAATCCATCAGGCTGCTCATCGATTTTCTGCTAGAGCGGGGCCAGGGGGGCGCTCATTAAAAAACCAGAGCCGCGCTATTTTGGCAGGCAGGCTCTGGTCTTTTGTTTTGGCAGCGGTGTTTAGCTTTGGAATTCTGGCATGTGGACCATTAAACCATCATGCTCTTCGGTCAGGATGATTTGGCAAGACAGTCGGGAGTTGTCTTTGGGCTCATGCGCAAACTCGAGCATATCCAGCTCCATATCCTGTTGTGCCGGGAGGCGGGCTTGCCATTGCTCGGGGACATAAACGTGACAGGTGGCGCATGCGCAAGAGCCGCCGCACTCAGCCTCGATGCCCGGCACGCCATTAAAAACCGCTGCACGCATCAAGGTTGTGCCGGGCTCGACTTCGACCTCATGCTCAGTCCCATCAAACTCAATGTATTTTATTTTAATCATGGTGCTTGTTCTCTATCGACATAATTAAGCTAATGCTGCTTTAAATTCTTTTGTGTTATCTGCGAGCAGTTCGGGGTTGATTGACTGTTTGGTGTCTATTGCCTTGCGTGCCATCATGAAATCCCGGGGGGCATTGATGCTTTCCACTGCCACGAGTTGCTCATCGGCAAAGTGAAAAATGGAAAAGCTCCCGGTTTCCATATCGCCCCGCATTATGGATTCCTGGCTCAGGCTTGGCAGGCCTGCTACCTGGTATTTGATGTCATACTGGTCGGACCAGAACCATGGATTTTGCTCTTTTGCTGCCGGACGTCCGGCCAAGTATGAAGCAGCGATTTTTGCTTGTTCAAGCGCACTCGGAACACTTTCCAGGCAAATGCTTTCGGTCAGCCCGAGAACGGGTCGTTGCGTCATGTCCCCAATCGCCAGAATGTTGGGGTCACTGGTAATCCCGTTGTGATCGACCAAAACACCTTTGTTACAGCTCAGGCCAGCCTGTTGAGCGAGGCTGATGTTGGGGCTGGAGCCAATGCCGACAAGGACAGCATCACAAGGCAGTATCTGATCCTGCAGTTGCACGCTTTGCACGTTGCCATTGTCCCCATGTAGTGCATAAACCTGAGCGCCTAAAAGAAAATCAACGCCCCGGGATTCATGCAGTTGCTTAAAAAATCGGGAGCAGTCGGGTGAGGCCAGGCGGGTAAGAAGGCTGTCCTGCTGCTCGATGATGGTCACGTTGATGCCCATTTCACGAGCGGAGGCGGCGACCTCAAGGCCGATGACCCCACCGCCGATGATGGCCAGGTGGGCCGTGCTTTTTAGGGTCGCTTTTAATCGGGTCGCATCATCGACTGTACGTAGATGGTGTACACCGTTGAGCTGGGCGCCGGCAACAGGGAGCTCTCGTGCGCTGGCGCCACAGGCCAGTACCAAAAAATCATAGTTGATGGGTGCGCCGGCGGCAAGCGAGACCTGTTTTTTTCCCCTGTCTATCGCTATCACCTGCGTGCCCAGGAGCAGATCAATATCCTTTTGCTCATAGAATGACTCGGGCCGTAAAAGCAATTCATCCGGATTCAATGGGCCTGTCAGGCAAACCTTGGATAGCGGAGGCCGCTGGTAGGGGGGCAGTTCCTCGCTACCAACCAAGGTGATGGAGCCTTCAAATTGATACTGTCTGAGATGAGCAGCCAATGCGCCCCCCGCATGGCCAGCCCCTACGATTACGATACGCTTAGCATTAGATACCATGGGATATCCTTTCTATTAATAGGGGGGGCATGTGCCTTGTTGCCCACCCCGATTACAGCCATTTAACAGGGCAGTTTATCTGCCGGCGGGCTGTTCACTGTCATACATGCGGTCAACCATGCGGCGCATCCGCATTGGGCCGCCATCAATGGCCAGGCGTATCCCCTTGTGGTCGGGGAAGCGCTCCATATTGTTTTCGATGGCTTCCAGAATGGTCTTGTCCTCTAAAAAGGCCTCCCGGAAAGAGTCTGAGAGAGCCTGATTAGTCGCCTCATCCGCCTGGAAGTTCTTCACATGGAGCCAATGGTCGATGCAGTTTTCTTCGTCCACAGGCGTAATGAAGTGGCAGGCATAAATCTGGATGCAATCATCCCGATTGCCCTCCGGGGCACCGGTGCCTGTATCGGCAGAGCCAAAATCGATGATGGCTATGCTTGGCGCATAGTAATGGTAGTAGTGCCAGCGATCGACATGCCCCTTGAAGTTGCCAAATTTCTCAAAGAGCGGGATTGGCGGAGCATCGATAATCCAGCGCCAGGTGACGAGTTTGCCTTCCTCCTCGGCAAACTGCACGGGCACATCTGCGCCGGCCTCGTTGCCGAGGGTGGTCTTGTGGACAAAGGTCACGTGCGCCGGGTCGCAGAGGTTATCTGCCAAATTCAGGTAGTTGGTCCGGATATGCAGGGCATCCCCCTCGACAGCGCTCCACTCGGGGTCATGGTATTGCTCCAGATCGAACACATCCTCAGGATTTGCGAGCTCCGGATCGCCCATCCAGATCCAGACCAGACCCATATTTTCATGGACCGGGTAGGTTTTCACCTTGGCGCTGGGGGGGATCATGTCCTGCCCTGGAATACGGGTACAGGCGCCCGAACAGTCAAAGGTCATGCCATGATAGCCGCACTCAATGGAGTTTCCGGTCAGGCGCCCTTTGGACAAGGGCAGAAAGCGGTGGGGGCAGATATCTTCCATCGCTACCACATGGCCTTCGGTGCTTCTGAAAAGGACAACATCTTGACTGAGAATGCGACGACTGATCAACTCACGTCCAACATCGCGTGACCAGGTTAATGGGTACCAAACATTTAATGGAAATTTACCGCGTTCCATTGATTTCCTCCTTGTGTTGAGTGTTTACTCAATATTAGTTGAGTAAACACTCAAGTTCATCAGTATTTACCCCCATTATTTGGAATGGTTTATGCATTAAGCATGACTAAAATTGATTTAATCAAATAATGGCAGGTAAATATGAAAAAGCCCAAACGCTACTTGATGTAGTCCTTTGGGCTTTCGTTCTGTTGGCCTGCTGCGGCCGCAGATCCATCTTTTGATGAGGATTAGCTGGCCTTTCTCAGGGGCTCCGAGTATGCGTTATAGCCATAGACCCAGGCGGGGTCTTCCTGTTTGAGCAAAAATGTATTGCCGTTGGAGACCTCTTGCACCTTGGTGGCCCGATCCTTGCGGGTCCCCTCGTAAAGGGAGAACGCTGTTTTGAAGTCGCTAGGTCCGGCTGCCTCCAGACAGCGGGCCAAAATGGCGGCATCTTCGATTGCCATGCAGGCGCCTTGCGCCATATGTGGGCGCATGGGATGACAGGCATCGCCCAGCAGTACCAAACGACCCCGACTCCAGAGTGGCAGCGGATTTCTGTTCAGCAAGGGCCATTTGGTGATGGTCTCTGCAGAACGGATCAGGTTTTGCACGGTAGAGTGATAGCCATCAAAAGCCTCAAGCATTTCTTCTTGGCTGCTGTCTACAAAGGGTCCCTGGAAATCCCAGGCCTCATGCGGGACACCTGTGACAAAGTAGTATTCATCCCGTTTGCCCGTGGTGTAGTAAACCATCATGTGGCTGTCATCGCGCCACCATTTGACGCAAGGCTCAAACTCATCGGCAAACTTTTGCAGGTTTTCCCCCCGAATCAGCGCACGATGCGCAACCCAGCCACTATAGGTGGGTACTTCCGGGCCCAATAGTACCTCGCGTACCTTGGAGTGGATGCCATCGGCGCCAATGACCAGATCAGCGCAGACCTCCGAGCCATCCTCAAAAGACAGGCGGATGTGTTCGTCCTCCTCTTGCAGATTGCTCAGTTTTTTGCCATAGTGCACAGTGCCCGGTTTCAGGCTATTAATCTGTAGCTCGTGCATGTCGCCGCGATGGATGGTGATGTAGGCAGCACCGTATTCCTTGCGTGCAAACTCACCCAGCGGGATGCGCGACAGGTATTCCCCGGTGTATCCCTCTCGGCTAAACCAATAGTCCGGATGCGAGCCCATTTGCTCGAGCTTTTCCTCCAAGCCGATTTGACGGAATACCCGCATGGCGTTCGGGCCGATGTGAATTCCGGCGCCTAATCTGGAAAATGAATTTGCCTGTTCAAAGACCTCTACATCAAAACCTGCTTTTTGCAACAGGGCTGCTGCTGCAGCTCCTCCGATGCCTGCGCCGACAATCGCGATGCTTGTTTTCTTGACCATTTGTCCATTACTCCTGCATTTAGTTTGAAGCTTAAAGCCACTTTATTAGAGTGTATACACTTATTTGGAGCAAGTAAATGCCTTGGATTAGGGGTTTGCACTGATTAATCTCGTCGTTTTAAAGCGTGCAGACTGTATTTGGGCGCTGTCATGCAGGCCGTATCCCGACCTGCGGTGGGTCATTGCGAGCTGATTATTCCGCGTCTGGCTGTGCAGCCGGGCTCGCCTGGATAAAGGCGGGCTGGGTCTGGCAATGCTCATAGATGCGAACAATATTCTTATAGCGGCTAATATCGACCTTGAAGCTCAGCGCATTAAATACCTGCGGGATTAAAAAGCACTCGGCCAGTCCGGGCTCGTCGCCCAGGCAGAATTCACCTGCTGTCGGTGCAATCATTTCCTCAAAGGACTCGAAGCCGGTCTGAATCCAGTGCGCGTACCATGCCCGGCGATGTTCCCGGCTTGCAGACATATCATGTGACAAATACTGCATGACACGTAAATTGTTCAGCGGGTGAATCTCACAGCCGACGAGGAGCGCCAGCGCCCGGGCTCGGGCCCGATCGGCGGCCGAGGCGGGCAGCAGCCGGTAAGTATCGGGGTAGGCCTCCTCCAGATACTCAATAATGGCCAGCGATTGACTCAGTACCGTCGGACCATCGACGAGGGTGGGTACCAGTCGTTGTTTGTTGAGCTCGGCATATGCAGGCTGGTGCTGCTCGCCGCCATCAAGGAGCAGGTTGACCGGCTCATATTCATAGGGCAGCCCTTTTAGGCTGAGTGCGATGCGCACTCGGTAGGCGGCTGAACTACGAAAAAAGCTATAGAGTTTCATCAGGTTATCCCTCATTTTATTAATTGGCCCAATACTAAAAGGTATCCCTCGGGATGGCAAGCCTGGGTGGCTGTACTGATGCGGCCCAGCGAGTAAATTAGCCCCATTATTCTGCTATGCTTGATACATTTCCATCCTGGTCGGACGCATTCAACTTGCAGGATTTGCAGCCCGATGAGCTTGCATTGGGGGCCGCGTTGGTCACCCCTCCAGCTCCGGCCGAAACAAATGCTGATCAATGAGCCACAAATGCTCTAACAGCAACTGCTGGGCCTGCTTGGCATCCCGTTTTTTAAGTGCTGCCAGGATCTGCTGGTGCTGCTCTTGGTATTGGGCCCGGGCCTGGGCGGTGAGGGATTTCTTTTTCAGCACCCCCCACTCGGACTGGGCCCGTATCAGGTTGATTTGTTTCAAGAGGTAGGCAAAAAACGGGTTGTGGGTGGCCTCTGCCAGGGCCTTGTGAAAGGCCTCATCCCAATATTCGAACTGCTCAATGCTGTCCGCCTGCTCGCTTTTCTGTAGGCAATAAGCCATGTGATCGAAATCCTCATTGGAGGCATTGTGCACGATGAGGGCGGCCATCTGTGGTTCAATGGCGATGCGCGCCTCCATCAGTTTGGCCGGGCTAATTTCGGGCACTGCGGCGGCGGCCCCCTGTGCGGAGACATATTCGGGGGCCAGCTCTGTGACAAAAGTACCGCTGCCCGGCCTGCGTTTGATCAGGCCCTTGCGCTCCAACTCATCCAGTGCCTTGCGCACCGTGCCCCGAGACACCCCCAGGGAGTCGGATAGCTCCCGCTCGGAGGGGATCTTGGCCGTTGGTTTTAAACGTCCGGCAGCGATCTCGTCGAGGAAGAAGACGACTACTCTGGATGGTGCTGTTGCAGGAAAAACGGAATGAAGCATAAACAAGTACCTGTGGAGTTAAGCCAAGTGAAATCGGCTAAAAGACAGACCCAACGCACCCATTTTACCCGTGCTTGCATCTCTGCCCAAGTGGATCTAGAATGGAGCATTATTTAAACCAACTGGTATAGTTTAGGAGTCCACATTGAAGTTTGCAACCATTAACCATCAGGGCAAAAATCAGCCTGTCCTCATTCAGGATGAGCAGGCCTGGCTCATTCAGGAGCTCATTCCGGCCTTTACGGGTGATCTGCCCCAGTTGATCAGTGACTTTGACCAGCTCAAGGGCCAGCTGACCCCCAAGGGTCAGGGCTTGCCCGTCGATGAGCTTGAGTTTGTTGCGCCTTTGCAGCGCCTGCCCCGCAATATCATTTGTGTAGGCAAAAACTATCATGCTCATGCGCGGGAGTTTAGCGAGTCGGGCTTTGATAGCAGCGCCACTTCTAGTGAGCATAGCCCGGACTTTCCGATTATGTTTACCAAGGCGGTCAACACCATCATCGGTCCCAACGCCACCATCCCCGCACACGAGCAGGCTACCCAGCAGATCGACTATGAGGCTGAGCTTGCTGTGGTCATTGGTAAAGCAGGCCGTGCGATCAGCAAAGAGCAGGCCATGGACCATGTGTTTGGCTATACCATCGTCAACGATATCACTGCCCGTGATCTCCAGAAAAAGCATAAGCAATGGTTCCTGGGCAAATCCCTGGATGGTTTTTGCCCTATGGGGCCCATCGTTGTGACCGCTGATGAGGTTGATCATCAGGATCTGCGCATTCAGTGCTGGGTCAATGATGAGTTACGTCAGGACGCCAACACCAAAGACCTGATCTTTGATATCCCTACCCTCATCGAGACCTTATCGGCCGGGATAGAGCTGCTGCCCGGAGATATCATTGCCACCGGTACGCCCGAGGGGGTTGGTATCGGCTTTAATCCGCCCAAGTTCTTGCGTTCCGGTGACGAGGTCAAAGTCAGCATCCAGGGCATTGGTACCTTGGTCAATCGCATCGCTTAAACAGGGAACTTTTCATGTGGAAGAAAATTTCTTTTTTCTTGGGATGCATGGCGCTTGGCCTGGGTGTAGCGCATGCGGATTATCCAGATCGTTCAATCCGCCTTATCGTTCCTTTCCCACCCGGTGGTGTGGCTGATACGGTTGCACGCCCCATTGCTGAAGGCCTTTCCAAGGACCTGGGGGTGAGTGTCATTGTAGAGAACAAGGGGGGCGCCGGTGGTGCAGTCGGTACGGGCGAGGCTTCACGTGCACGTCCTGATGGCTATACGTTGCTCTTCATGCTTTCCTCCATATCCATTCTGCCGGAGGCAGACAAGGTTCTCGAAAGGGATCCGG
>Ga0079225_10000158_pt1 | contig 35624 bp, 32 predicted proteins | sample Poulit2012_FD_76344 | JGI IMG/M metagenome (GOLD analysis project Ga0079225, IMG submission 76344) | Agricultural soil microbial communities from Georgia to study Nitrogen management - Poultry litter 2012 | ecosystem: Environmental > Terrestrial > Soil > Agricultural land | place: USA: Georgia... | reverse complement strand
GTCCCGCAGCGCGGTGACAAACGGGCGCTGGCTGAGACCGTGCAGCGCAACGCCGTCGAGGCGCTGCAGCAACACAAACTGCGCCGCGCCGGAGATTTCACCGCCAGATCGGCGGCGCTGCAAGGCATTCAAGATGCGCTGGGGCTCGCCGAGGCGCCGCTGCGCATCGAATGCGTCGACGTCAGCCACGTGCAGGGCACCGACGTGGTGGCCTCGCTGGTGGTCTTCGAGGACGGCCTGCCGCGTCGGTCGGACTATCGCCGGTTCGCCATCCGCGAGGCGGCCGGAAAGGGCCGCTCCGACGACGTCGCGTCGATCGCCGAGGTCACCCGTCGGCGGTTTCTGCGTCACCTGCATGACCAGACCGATATGGTTGCCCCGGAAGGAAAGTCACGCCGGTTCGCCTATCCGCCGAACCTGTTCGTCGTCGACGGCGGCGCGCCGCAGGTCAACGCCGCCGCCGCGGTGCTCGACGAACTGGGGATCGCCGATGTGGCGGTGATCGGGCTGGCCAAACGGCTCGAGGAGGTGTGGGTCCCCGCCGAGCCCGACCCGATCATCTTGCCGCGCCGCAGCGAAGGGCTCTACCTGTTGCAGCGGGTCCGTGACGAGGCGCACCGCTTCGCCATCGCCTACCACCGCAGCAAGCGCTCGAAGCGGATGACCGCCTCGGCGTTGGATTCGGTGCGCGGACTCGGCGAGGCTCGACGTCGCGCGCTGGTGAACCACTTCGGTTCGGTGGCGGCGATCAAGAAGGCCACCGTGCAGGAGATCACCGCGGTGCCCGGCATCGGTGCGACGACCGCCGCGGCCGTTCTCGCGGCGTTGACCGAGGGCCAACCCCGATCCCGGGAGGTGACCGAGGCATGAACGGGATCACCCCAGGCGGCGGGGAATCCGACATCGACGTGGTCCTGGTGACCGGCCTGTCCGGGGCCGGCCGGGGCACCGCCGCGAAGGTGTTGGAGGATCTCGGCTGGTATGTGGCCGACAATCTGCCCCCGGAGCTGATCACCCGCATGGTCGATCTGGGCCTGGACGCCGGATCGCGGATCACTCAACTGGCGGTCGTGATGGATGTGCGTTCTCGCGGGTTCACCGGCGACTTGGATTGGGTGCGTACCGATCTGGCCACTCGCGGTATCACCCCGCGGGTGCTGTTCATGGACGCCGCCGACGACATGCTGGTGCGCCGCTACGAACACAACCGGCGCAGCCACCCCCTGCAGGGCAAGCAGACGCTCACCGAGGGCATCGCCGCGGAGCGCCGGCTGCTCGAGCCGATCCGGGCGGCCGCCGACCTGCTCATCGACACCTCCACGATGTCGGTGCGTGAGCTGCGCGAGGCCATCGAGGGGGCGTTCGGCGGGGAGACCGCGGCCCACACCAGCATCACGCTGGAGTCGTTCGGATTCAAATACGGGCTGCCGATGGACGCCGACATGGTGATGGATGTGCGGTTTTTGCCCAATCCGCACTGGGTGGACGAACTGCGCCGCCACACCGGGCAGAACCCCGCGGTGCGCGACTACGTGTTGCGGCAACCGGGTGCGAGCGGATTCCTTGAGACGTACCATCGGTTGCTGTCGCTGGTCGTCGAGGGCTACCGGCGGGAGGGAAAGCGTTACATGACGGTCGCGATCGGCTGCACCGGTGGTAAACACCGCAGTGTGGCCATCGCCGAGGAGTTGGCACGGATGCTCGAACCCGACGACGGGCTCTCGGTGCGGGTGCTTCACCGGGATCTGGGCCGGGAATGACGCCGAAACCCCCCGTGACCGACCACCGCATCGTCGCCCTCGGCGGCGGCCACGGTCTGTACGCCACGTTGTCGGCGGCGCGCCGGCTCAGCCCGCACGTCACCGCGGTGGTCACCGTCGCCGACGACGGCGGCTCCTCGGGCCGGCTGCGCAGCGAGATCGACATCGTGCCGCCGGGTGATCTGCGGATGGCGCTGGCGGCGTTGGCCTCCGACAGCCGGCAGGGCCGGCTGTGGGCGACGCTGATCCAGCACCGGTTCGGCGGCAGCGGCGCGCTCGCCGGCCACCCGATCGGCAACCTGATGCTCGCCGGGCTCTCCGAGGTGCTCGGCGACCCGGTGGCCGCGCTCGACGAACTCGGCCGCATCCTCGGGGTCAAGGGCCGGGTGCTGCCGATGTGCCCGGTCGCGCTGCAGATCGAAGCCGACGTGTCGGGGCTGGAGGCCGACCCGAGGGTGCCGCGGGTGATCCGCGGGCAGGTGGCGGTGGCCACCACCCCCGGCAAGGTGCGCCGGGTGCGGCTGCTGCCCGACGATCCGCCGGCCACCCGCCAGGCGGTGGACGCGATCATGGACGCCGACCTGGTGGTGCTCGGCCCCGGCTCCTGGTTCACCAGCGTGATCCCGCACGTGCTGGTGCCGGGGCTGGCCGCGGCGCTGCAGGCCACCTCGGCGCGCCGGGCATTGGTGCTCAACCTGGTCGCCGAGCCGGGGGAGACCGCCGGGTTCTCCACCGAGCGGCATCTGCACGTGCTGGCCCAGCACGCCCCCCGGTTCGCCGTGCACGACATCGTCGTCGACGCGCAGCGGGTCCCCGGCCAGCGGGAACGCGACCAGTTGCGTCGGGCGGCGACGCTGCTCGACGCCGAGGTCCAGTTTGCCGATGTGGCCCGACCTGGTACACCTTTACATGATCCGGCGAAGTTGGCCGCCGCGCTCGACGCGGTGCGGACGCGTGGCGCCGGCGCCGCCGCGAAGACCGCCCCGGTGCGGGTCGAACAGCAACCACAGCGTGCCGGCGCGGAGGGACGGGGAGGTGACGACGGGTGGCGATGACCGCGGAGGTCAAAGATGAACTGAGTCGTCTGCCGGTCACCTCGGTCAGTGCCCGACGCGCCGAGGTCGCCGCGCTGCTGCGGTTCGCCGGCGGGCTGCACATCGCGTCCGGCCGGGTGATCGTCGAGGCCGAACTGGACCTGGGGATCACCGCCCGCCGGCTGCGCAAGGACATCTTCGACCTCTACGGTTACACCGCCACGGTGCGGGTGCTCACCGGCACCGGGATCCGCAAGTCCACCCGCTACGTGCTGCAGGTCTCCGCCGACGGCGAAGCGCTCGCGCGCCAGACCGGGCTGCTGGACCTGCGCGGGCGCCCGGTGCGCGGCCTGCCGGCCCAGGTGGTCGGCGGCAGCGTCGGTGATGCCGAGGCGGCCTGGCGGGGTGCGTTTTTGGCACACGGGTCGCTGACCGAGCCGGGCCGCTCCTCCGCGCTGGAGGTCAGCTGCCCCGGCCCGGAGGCGGCGTTGGCGCTGGTCGGCGCGGCCCGCCGGCTCGGGGTGTCGGCCAAGGCGCGCGAGGTGCGCGGCGCCGACCGGGTGGTGGTCCGCGACGGCGAGGCGATCGGCGCCCTGCTGACCCGGATGGGCGCCCAGGACACCCGGCTGATCTGGGAGGAACGCCGGATGCGCCGCGAGGTGCGCGCCACCGCCAACCGGCTGGCCAACTTCGACGACGCCAACCTGCGCCGCTCGGCGCGCGCGGCCGTCGCCGCCGCCGCCCGGGTGGAGCGCGCCCTGGCGATCCTCGGCGACACCGTGCCGTCGCACCTGGCCGAGGCCGGCAAGCTGCGCGTCGAGCACCGGCAGGCCTCCCTGGAGGAGCTGGGCCGGCTGGCCGACCCGCCGATGACCAAGGACGCGGTCGCCGGACGGATCCGGCGGCTGCTGTCGATGGCCGACCGCAAGGCCAAACAGGACGGGGTGCCCGACACCGAGTCGGCGGTCACCCCCGACCTGCTCGACGAGGCCTGAACCCACGGTGCGCCGGCCGGTGTCGGCCCATTAGGCTGGCCGCAGGCGGCACACACCACGCACACACCAACGCACACAACGAGGAGAGACCTGTGACGGTCCGGGTAGGCGTCAACGGCTTCGGCCGCATCGGACGGAACTTCTTCAGGGCACTGGACGCGCAGAAGGCGCAGGGCGGGCCCGACATCGAGATCGTGGCGGTCAACGACCTCACCGACAACGCCACCCTGGCGCACCTGCTGAAGTTCGACTCGATCCTGGGTCGGCTGCCGCACGAGGTCAGCCTCGACGGCGAGGACACCATCGTGGTGGGCTCCACCACGATCAAGGCGCTGGAGGTCAAGGAGGGCCCGGCGGCCCTGCCGTGGGGCGAGCTCGGCGTCGACGTCGTCGTCGAATCCACCGGGATCTTCACCAACGCCGCCAAGGCGCGCGGTCACCTGGAGGCCGGGGCCAAGAAGGTGATCATCTCCGCACCGGCCACCGACCCGGACCTGACGGTCTGCCTCGGCGTCAACGACGGCGACTACGACGGCAGCCAGAACATCATCTCCAACGCCTCGTGCACCACCAACTGTCTGGCGCCGCTGGCCAAGGTGCTCCACGACGAGTTCGGCATCGTCAAGGGCCTGATGACCACCATCCACGCCTACACCCAGGACCAGAACCTGCAGGACGGCCCGCACTCCGACCTGCGCCGGGCCCGCGCCGCCGCGGTCAACATCGTGCCGACCTCCACCGGGGCCGCCAAGGCGATCGGGCTGGTGCTGCCCGAACTCAAGGGCAAACTCGACGGCTACGCGCTGCGGGTTCCGATCCCGACCGGCTCGGTCACCGACCTCACCGCCCACCTGAACAAGACGGCCAGCGTCGAGGACATCAACGCCGCCTTCAAGGCCGCGGCCGAGGGGCCGCTCAAGGGCGTGCTCAAGTACTACGACCTCCCGATCGTGTCGGCCGACATCGTCACCGACCCGCACTCGTCGCTGTATGACGCCGGGCTGACCAAGGTCATCGACGACCAGGCCAAGGTGGTCTCCTGGTACGACAACGAGTGGGGCTACTCCAACCGGCTGGTCGACCTGGTCGCCCTGGTCGGCAAGTCCCTGTAGCGGCCGGGCACGCCGTGGCCGACACCGCGATCAAGTCCGTTGCCGACCTGCTGGCCGAGGGGGTGGCGGGGCGCGGCGTGCTGGTGCGCTCCGACCTGAACGTGCCGGTGGACGCCGACGGGGCGATCACCGACTTCGGACGCATCGACGCCTCGGTGCCGACCCTGGCGGCGCTGGCGCAGGCCGGCGCCAAGGTGGTCATCGTCGCGCACCTGGGCCGGCCGAAGGGCCACCCGGACCCGGCGCTGTCGCTGGCGCCGGTGGCCGCCGCGCTGGCCGACCGGCTCGGCCGGCACGTGCCGCTGGCCGCCGGCCCCGATCACGCCCCGCTCGGCGGCGACGCGTTGGCCCGCGCCGAGGGGCTCACCGACGGTGACGTGCTGCTGTTGGAGAACATCCGGTTCGACCCGCGCGAGACCAGCAGCGACGACGGACAGCGCCGCGCGCTGGCCGACGAGCTCGCCGAGCTGGTCGCCGCCCCCGACGGCAGCGCGGGGGCGTTCGTCTCCGACGGGTTCGGGGTGGTGCACCGCAAACAGGCCTCGGTCTACGACGTGGCCGCCCTGCTGCCCGCCTACGCCGGGGAACTGGTGGCCGCCGAGGTGGCGGTGCTGACCCAGCTGACCGCCTCGACCGAACGGCCCTACGCGGTGGTGCTGGGCGGCTCGAAGGTCTCCGACAAGCTGGCGGTCATCGAGTCGCTGGCCGGCAAGGCCGACAGCCTGGTGATCGGCGGCGGCATGTGCTTCACGTTCCTGGCCGCCCAGGGCCTGGCGGTGGGGACCTCGCTGGTCCAACCGGAGATGGTCGACACCTGCAAGCGGCTGCTGGAGACCTACCACGACGTGATCCGGCTGCCGGTCGACGTGGTGGTCGCCGAGCGCTTCGCCGCCGACGCCGAGCCGCGGACCGTCGCGGTCGACGCCATCCCCGACGACCGGATGGGCCTGGACATCGGGCCCGGCTCGGTGGAGCGGTTCACCGCGCTGCTGTCGAACGCGAAAACCGTGTTCTGGAACGGGCCGATGGGGGTGTTCGAGTTCCCGGCGTTCGCCGCCGGCACCCGGGGGGTCGCCGAGGCGATCGCCGCCGCCACCGCCAAGGGGGGCTTCTCGGTGGTCGGCGGGGGCGACTCGGCGGCGGCGGTGCGCGCCCTCGGGCTGCCCGACGACGGTTTCTCCCACATCTCCACCGGCGGCGGGGCGTCGCTGGAATACCTGGAGGGCAAAACCCTGCCCGGCCTGGACGTGCTCAACAGCAAGGGACAGTAAAGGACAGCCATGAGCCGCAAACCGTTGATCGCCGGCAACTGGAAGATGAACCTCAACCACTTCGAGGCGATCGCGCTGGTGCAAAAGATCGCGTTCTCGCTGCCGGAGAAGTACTTCGACAAGGTCGATGTGACGGTGCTGCCGCCGTTCACCGACCTGCGCAGCGTGCAGACCCTCATCGACGGGGACAAGCTGCGGCTGACCTACGGCGCCCAGGACCTGTCCGCACACGACTCCGGGGCCTACACCGGCGAGATCAGCGGGGCCTTCCTGGCCAAGCTGGGCTGCAGCTACGCGGTGGTCGGGCACTCCGAGCGGCGCACCTACCACGGCGAGGACGACGCCGCGGTCGCGGCGAAGGCGGCGGCCGCCCTCAAACACGAGCTCACCCCGATCGTCTGTGTGGGGGAGGGCCTGGAGATCCGGGAGGCCGGCGACCACGTCGCCTACTGCGTGCAGCAGTTGCGCGGATCGCTCGCCGGGCTCTCCGCCGAGCAGATCGGCGCCGGGGTCATCGCCTATGAGCCGGTGTGGGCGATCGGCACCGGACGGGTGGCCGGCCCCGCCGACGCCCAGCAGGTGTGTGCGGCGCTTCGCGCGGAGCTCGCGCAGCTGGCCTCCCCGGCGGTGGCCGAGACGGTGCGGGTGCTCTACGGCGGGTCGGTCAACGCCAAGAACATCGGCGAACTGATCGGCTGCGACGACGTCGACGGCGCCCTGGTCGGCGGGGCCTCCCTGGACGGGGAGCAGTTCGCCACGCTGTCGGCGATCGCCGCCGGCGGCCCGCTGCCGTGATCGCCGCGGGCCGGCCGTGCGATAGGGTGAGCCCATGGTTTTGACCCTGAAGATCGTCTTGGTGGTCACCAGTGTGCTGGTGATGCTGCTGGTGTTGCTGCACCGCGCCAAGGGCGGCGGGCTCTCGACGCTGTTCGGCGGCGGCGTGCAGTCCAGCCTGTCGGGGTCGACCGTGGTGGAGAAGAACCTCGACCGGGTGACCCTGTTCGTCACCGGGATCTGGGTGGTCTCGATCGTCGGCGTGGGGTTGCTGATCAAATACGGCTGAGCCGGGGGGTGTCGATCGGCTGACCCGAGCGCGGGCGAGCACCGATACTGGGAGCCATGACTGAGCCGTCCGACACCGCCTTGAGCCCCATCGGCGCGGTCCAGCGCACCCGGGTGGGCCGCGACGCCACCGAGCCGATGCGCGACGACATCCGCCTGCTCGGCGCGATCCTGGGCGACACCATCCGCGACCAGCACGGCGACGAGGTGTTCGCGCTGGTCGAACGGGCCCGGGTGGAGTCGTTTCGGGTGCGCCGCTCCGAGATCGACCGCGGTGAGCTGGCGGCGATGTTCGCCGGGCTCGACACCGCCGCGGCCGTCCCGGTGATCCGGGCGTTCAGCCACTTCGCGCTGCTGGCCAACGTGGCCGAGGACATCCACCGGGAACGCCGCCGGGCGCTGCACGTCGCCGCCGGCGAACCGCCGCCGGAGTCCAGCCTGGCGGCCACCTACGCCACGCTCGACCGGATGCGCGCCGCCGGGCAGCTGCCGACCCCGGCGGTCACCGCGGCGCTGGCCGGCGCGCTGGTCGGGCCGGTCATCACCGCCCACCCCACCGAGACCCGCCGCCGCAGCGTGTTCACCACCCAGCACCGCATCACCGCCCTGATGCGGCTGCACGCGGCGGGCCACACCACCACCGACGACGGCCGCGACATCGAACTGCAGCTGCGCCAGGCGATCCTGCTGCTGTGGCAGACCGCGCTGACCCGCCTGACCCGTCCGCAGCTGGTCGACGAGATCAAGATGGGGCTGCGCTACTACCCGGCGGCGTTCCTGGAGGTGGTGCCCCAGCTCAACGCGGAGCTGCGCGCCGCGCTGCGGCAGCGCTGGCCCGACCCGGCGCTGCTGGCCGAGCCGATGCTGCGGATGGGCTCGTGGATCGGCGGGGACCGCGACGGCAACCCGAACGTCACCGCCGAGGTGGTCCGCTACGCCACCGGCAGCGCGGCCTACACCCTGTTCACCCACTACCTCGGCGAGCTGCGCGAGCTCGGCCGGGAGCTGTCGTTGTCGGGGCGGCTGGTCGCGGTCAGCCCGGCGCTGAGCGCGCTGGCCGGCGCGGTGGCCTCGGCGTCCAGCGACGACGAGCCCTACCGACAGGTCATCGACCTGATCCGGGCCCGGCTGTCGGCGACCGCGACCGCGCTGCTCGACCGCGATCCCCCCGAACTGCTGACCCTGGACGTGCCGGCCTACCGCACCCCGGCCGAGCTGCGCGCCGACCTCGACACCGTCGACGCCTCGCTGCGCGGCCACGGCAGCAGCGTGCTCGCCGACGACCGGCTGGCGCGGCTGCGCGAAGCGGTGCACGTGTTCGGGTTCCACCTCAGCGGGCTGGATCTGCGGCAGAACTCCGACGTGCACGAAGAGGTGGTCGCCGAGCTGCTGGCCTGGGCCGGGGTGCACCCCGACTACGCCTCGCTCGGCGAGGACGAGCGGGTGGCGCTGCTCGCCGCGGAGCTGGGCACCCGCCGCCCGCTGCTGCGCGCCGGTGCCGAACTCTCCGAGGTCACCGCCCGCGAACTCGGCGTGCTCACCGAGGCGGCCCGGGCGGTCGCCGCGTTCGGCGAGCACGCGGTGCCCAACTACGTGATCTCGATGTGCCGGTCGGTCTCGGACATGCTGGAGGCGGCGGTGCTGCTCAAAGAGGTCGGCCTGCTCGACGTGGCCGGCCCCGACGTGCTCGGCCCGGTCGGGGTGGTGCCGCTGTTCGAGACGATCGACGATCTGCAGCGCGGAGCCCAGATCCTGGCCGCCACGCTGGCGCTGCCCGGCTACCGGAAGCTGGTCGCCGCCCGCGCCGACACCCAGGAGGTGATGCTCGGCTACTCCGACTCGAACAAGGACGGCGGCTACCTGACCGCCAACTGGGCGCTGTACCGCGCCGAGCGGGCACTGGTCGACACCGCCGGCGACACCGGAATCCGGCTGCGGCTCTTCCACGGTCGCGGCGGCACCGTCGGGCGCGGCGGCGGCCCCAGCTACCAGGCGATCCGGGCCCAGCCGCCCGGCGCGGTGCGCGGCGCGCTGCGGCTGACCGAACAGGGCGAGGTGATCGCCGCCAAGTACGCCGAACCGCGCACCGCACACCGCAACCTCGAGGCGCTGCTGGCCGCCACCTTGGAGTCGACCCTGCTCGACGTGGAGGGCCTCGGCGCCGACGCCGAGGCGGCCTACACCGTGCTCGACGAGCTGGCCGAGCGCGCCGAGCGCGCCTACGCCGCGCTGGTGCACGACACCCCCGGGTTCGTCGAGTACTTCACCGCCTCCACCCCGGTCACCGAGATCGGCGAGCTCAACATCGGCAGCCGACCCACCAGCCGCAAGCCCAGCACCGCGATCGAGGACCTGCGTGCCATCCCGTGGGTGCTGTCGTGGAGCCAGTGCCGGGTGATGCTGCCCGGCTGGTACGGGGTGGGCTCGGCGATCGACGGCTGGCTCGACGCCGGGCCGCAGAGCCGCGCCGACCGCCTGGCGGTGCTGCGCGACCTCTACCGCCGCTGGCCGTTTTTCACCACGGTGCTGTCGAACATGGCCCAGGTGCTGGCCAAGACCGATCTGGGGCTGGCCGCCCGCTACGCCGAATTGGTCGAGGACACCGAGCTGCGGGCCACGGTGTTCGGCCGCATCGCCGACGAGCACGCCCGCACCATCGCCATGCACCAGCAGGTGACCGGCGAGCAGAACCTGCTCGCCGACAACCCGGGACTGGCCCGCTCGGTGTTCAACCGGTTCCCCTACCTGGAGCCGCTGAACCACCTGCAGGTGGAGTTGCTGCGCCGCTACCGGGCCGGTGACGACGACGAGCTGGTGCGCCGCGGCATCCTGCTGACGATGAACGGGTTGGCCAGCGCGCTGCGCAACAGCGGTTAGCGGCCCGGCGCGGCCGCCGACCCGCTCAGCGCCGGGTCCAGCCGAACAGCGTGTCGACCGCGCCGCGCACCGCCGACTCGGCCACCGCCAACGGTGAGCCCACCGCCCCGCGCAGATCCTTGAGGCCCAACATGTACTCCACCCGCTCGGCGATCGCCTCCAGCCGGTCGACCACCCCACCGAGCGAGGAGGTCACCTCGTCGAGGCTGGCCAGGGTGCGATCGAGGTGGTCGAGGGTGCTGTTGAGCGCGACCATCGAGTGGTCCAATCCGTCGATGGTGCCGCTGAGTCCGGAGAGGACCTCATCGACTTGCCCGACGGTGACATCGGCGTTCATCGCGGCCTGGGCCAGGGTTTTGATGCGCCCTCGGGCCGGGGTGCCGCGGTCGGATCGGTCTACCATGGGCCCATTATGGCCGGTGCGGCAGCGCCGCGGCGGCTTCTGCGTCAAGTAGCCACACGGTGTGTTCGCGGCCCACGGCGCCGGCCGCCGGCACTGCGGCCGGATCGGCGCCGCCGACCGCGGCGGCGACCGCCTCGGCCTTGGCCGCCCCCGACACCACCAGCCACACCTCCCGGGCGCGGCGCACCGCCGGCAACGTCAACGTGATCCGGCGCGGCGGCGGCTTGGGGGAGTCGGGCACCGCGACCACCAACCGCTCGGTCTCGGCGGTCGCCGCGGTGTGCGGGAACAGCGAGTTGATGTGGCCTTCGGCGCCCATGCCCAGCAGGTGCACGTCGAAGTCGTCGACACCGGCGAGCACCTGCGCGTAGGCCTCGGCGGCGGCGTCGAGGTCGTCACCGGCGGCGTCGTCGCTGGCCGGCATCGGGTGCACGTTGCCCGCCGGGATGACGACGTGGTTGAGCAGGGCCTCGCCGGCCTGTTTGGCGTTGCGCTCGTCGTCGTCGGCGGGCACGAACCGCTCGTCGCCGAAGAACACCTCCACGCGCGTCCAGTCGAGCGCGGCGGGGTGCGCGGCGACGTGGCGCAGCAGCCCGATCCCGGTGCCCCCGCCGGTGAGCACGATGCGGGCCCGGCCCCCGGTGGCCAGCGCCGCGTCGATCGCGCCGATCAGGCGGTCCCCGGCCGCGGCGACCAGCGTCGCGGTGTCGGGGTAGGTGTGCACAGTGGTCTGCGGGGTGCTCATCGGTACTCCACTCGGTCGAGGCCCTCGAGGGCCGAACAGTAGATCTCGTCGGCGTCGAGTCGGCGCAGATCCTCCGCCAGGCATTCGGCGACGTCGCGGCGCGGCAGCGAGATCAGCGTGTCGGGTCGGGCGGTGCGGCTCAACGTGGCCACCGCCCCCTGCTGCGGGCGGCTCAACGTGATCGTCTCCGCCCCGCGGGTGATCTCGATGCGCAGCGCGCCGATCTCGCGGCGCACCGGGGCGTCGAGGCGGCTGGCCAGCCACCCGGCCAGCACGTCGAGCGCCGGTTCGGTGGCCAGCCCCGACACCCGCACCGCGGTGACCGGCCGGTGCGGCGGCAGATCCAGCGCGGAGGCCAACAGGGCGCGCCAGTAGGTGATGCGGCTCCACGCCAGGTCGGTGTCCCCGGGGCTGTAGCCGATGCGCCGTGCCCGGATCGCCGCCAGCGGGTCGGCGCTGTTGGTGGCGTCGGTGAGCCGCCGGACCGCCAGCCGGCCCAGCGCATCCTCGGCGGGACGGGCCGGGGCGTGATCGGGCCACCACGCCACCACCGGGATGTCGGGCAGCAGAAACGGCACCACCACGCTGTCGGCGTGCTGGGCCAGCGGCCCGGAGAGCCGCAGCACCACCACCTCGCCGGCCCCGGCGTCGCCGGCGACCCGCAACTGCGCGTCGAGGCGGGCGGTGTCGCCGGGCTCGCCGTCGAGCACCACGATCACCCGGCACGGATGCTCGTGGCTGGCGGTGTTGGCCGCGGCGATCGAATCGGCCACCAGGGACGAGTCGGTCCCCTCGGCCGCGGCGCCGGGCACGATGATCAGGGTCAGCACCCGGCCCATCGTGACCGCACCGACCTCCTCGCGGACCTGGTCGAGGCGCTTGTTGATCGCGGTGGTGGTGGTGTCGGGCAGCTCCAGGATCATCGGCGCCGCTCCTGTCGCCCGGCGCGCCCGGCGGTCACGGCCGCCGCCATTCGCGGCCGGTGCGCGCCAGCATCCGCACCGCCGACTGCGGGCCCCAGCTGCCGGCCGGGTACGGGTCGGGCCGGCCGTCGCGGGCCCACCGGTCGAGCACCGGGTCGAGAATCTGCCAGGACAGCTCCACCTCGGCGCTGACCGGGAACAGCGACGGCTCCCCGAGCAGCACGTCGAGGATGAGCCGCTCGTAGGCCTCGGGGGAGTCCTCGGCGAACGCCGACCCGTAGGAGAAGTCCATGTTGACGTCGCGGACCTCCATCAGATGGCCGGGCACCTTGGAGCCGAACCGCAACGTGATGCCCTCATCGGGTTGCACCCGGATCACCAGGGCGTTCTTGCCGAGTTCGTTGGTCATGGTGGCGTCGAACGGCAGGTGCGGGGCCCGTTTGAACACCAACGCGATCTCGGTGACCCGCCGGCCCAGCCGTTTGCCGGTGCGCAGATAAAACGGCACCCCCGCCCAGCGGCGGGTGTCGACCTCCAAGGTGAGCGCGGCGAACGTCTCGGTAACCGAGTCGTGGGCGAAGCCCTCCTCCTCCAACAGCCCGACGACCTGCTCGCCGCCCTGCCAGCCGGCCACGTACTGTCCGCGCGCGGTCGTCTGCTCCACGGGCCCCACCAGCCGCAGCGCGGAGAGCACCTTGATCTTCTCGGCCTGCAACTGCGCGGGCCGGAAACTCACCGGCTCCTCCATCGCGGTCAACGCCAGCAGCTGCAGCAGATGGTTCTGGATGACGTCGCGCGCCGCACCGATCCCGTCGTAGTAGCCGGCGCGCCCGCCGAGCCCGATGTCCTCGGCCATCGTGATCTGGACGTGGTCGACGTAGTGGGCGTTCCAGATCGGGTCGAACAGCTGGTTGGCGAAGCGCAACGCCAGGATGTTCTGCACCGTCTCCTTGCCCAGGTAGTGGTCGATGCGAAACACCGACTCCTCCGGGAACACCCGGTTGACCACCCGGTTGAGTTCGCGGGCGCTGGCCAGGTCGTGGCCGAACGGTTTCTCGATCACCACCCGGCTCCAGCGGTCGGGGCGCGCCTCGGCCAAACCGGTCGCGTGCAGCTGTTCGCAGACGGCCGGGAACGTCTTGGGCGGCACCGACAGGTAGAACGCGTGGTTGCCGCCGGTGCCGCGCTCGGTGTCGAGTCGGGCCAGGGTGGCCGCCAGCCGGGCGAAGGCCTGCGAGTCGTCGAAGGTGCCCGGTACGAACCGGAATCCCTCGGCCAACCGGTCCCACACCTCCGGGCGGAACGGGGTGCGCGCGTGGTCACGCACCGCCTCGTAGACGACCTGCCCGAAATCCTCGTCGGCCCAGTCGCGGCGGGCGAACCCGACGAGTCCGAAGTTCGGTGGCAACAGACCGCGGTTGGCCAGGTCGTAGATCGCCGGCATCAGCTTCTTGCGCGACAGATCCCCGGTCACCCCGAAGATCACCACCGCACACGGCCCGGCGATGCGCGGCATCCGCTTGTCGCGCTGGTCGCGCAGCGGGTTCGGTGGATTCGGTGGCGTCCGCCACGCGTCGGCGGCGGTGGTGGTCACCGTCCGGCGGCGTCGAGGTGGGCTTGGGTCTCGGCGGCCAGCTCGGCCCAGGAGTCCTCGAATTTGCGCACCCCCTCGACCTCGAGCAGCTCGAACACGTCGGCCAAATCGATGCCGACCCCGGCGAGCTGATCGAAGACCTGCCCGGCGGCCTCGGCGGTGCCGGTGACGGTGTCGCCGCTGATCGCACCGTGGTCGGCGACCGCCTCGAGGGTCTTCTCCGGCATGGTGTTGACCGTGCGCGGTGCCACCAGTTCGGTGACGTAGAGGGTGTCGGGGTAGTCGGGGTTTTTCACCCCGGTCGAGGCCCACAGCGGACGCTGCACCGCTGCGCCGGCGGCGGTCAGCGCGGCGAACCGGCCGTTGGTGTCGGGGTTCTCGAACACCTCCCGGTAGGCGCCGTAGGCCAGGCGGGCGTTGGCCACGCCGGCCTGCCCGCGCAGCGCCAGCGCGTCGGGGGAACCGATCTTCTCCAGCCGAGAGTCGATTTCGGTGTCGACCCGGGAGACGAAAAACGATGCCACCGAGTGGATCTGGGCCAGATCGTGGCCTGCGGTGCGGGCCGCCTCCAGCCCGGCCAGAAACGCCTCCATCACCTCGCGGTGCCGCTGCACCGAGAAGATCAGCGTGACGTTGACCGAAATGCCCTCGGCGAGGGTGGCGGTGATCGCCGGCAACCCCGCCTTGGTGGCCGGGATCTTGATGAACAGGTTCGGCCGGTCGACGATCTTCCACAGTTCCACCGCCTGGGCCACCGTTTTGTCGGTCTCGTGCGCCAGCCGCGGGTCCACCTCGATCGACACCCGCCCGTCGACCCCGCCGGAGGCCTCGTACTGCGGGGCCAGCACGTCGCAGGCGTCGCGGACGTCGTCGGTGGTGGCGGTGCGGATCGCGGCGTCGACGTCGGCGCCGCGCGCCGCCAGCTCGGCGATCTGGGTGTCGTAGGAATCGCCCTCGGCGAGCGCCTTCTGGAAGATCGTCGGGTTGGTGGTGACGCCGACCACGCTGCGCGAGGCGATCAGCTCGGCGAGGTTGCCGGTGGTCAGCCTGTTGCGGGACAGATCGTCTAGCCACACCGAGACGCCGGCGGCCGACAACGCGGCCAGGTTCGGGTTCTGGGTTGGTGTGCTCATTGGGTCTTACCCCTCTCGTTGGTTGTGCAGGGTGCGCTCGGCGGCCGCGACGACCGCCTCCGGGGTGAACCCGTACTCGCGGAACAACGTCTGGTAGTCGGCCGATTCGCCGAACCGCTCGATCGACACGATCTCGCCGGTGTCGCCGACCCAACGGTGCCAGCTCAGCGCCACCCCGGCCTCCACCGCGACCCGGGCGCGCACCGCCGGCGGCAACACCGCGTCGCGGTACTCGGCGGGCTGGGCGGCGAACCACTCCAGGCACGGCATCGACACCACACGTGCCTGAACACCCTTGTCGGCCAGCAGCTTCTGGGCCTCCACGGCAAGTTGGAGCTCCGAGCCGGTGCCGATCAACACCACGTCGGGGTTCTCGGTGCCCGCCTCGCCGAGCACATACCCGCCGCGCGCCACCCCGTCGGCACGGGTGCCGGCGAGCACCGGAACGCCCTGACGGGTCAGCGCCAACCCGACCGGCCCGCTGGCGGCGCCGCGCGCCAGCACGGTCTGCCAGGCGTAGGCGGTCTCGTTGGCGTCGGCCGGGCGCACCACCGACAGGTTCGGTATGGCGCGCAGCGCCGCGAGGTGCTCGACCGGCTGGTGGGTGGGGCCGTCCTCACCGAGCCCGATCGAGTCGTGGGTCCACACGTAGATCGTGTCGATGTCCATCAGCGCGGCCAGCCGCACCGCCGGGCGCATGTAGTCGGAGAACTGCAGGAAGGTGCCGCCGTAGGCGCGGGTCGGCCCGTGCAGCACGATCCCGGACAGGATCGCGCCCATCGCGTGTTCGCGGACGCCGAAGTGCAGGGTGCGTCCGTACCAGTGCGCGGTGAACTCGGTGGTCGAGATCGACGGCGGGCCGAACGAGTCGGCGCCCTTGATGGTGGTGTTGTTGGAGCCGGCCAGGTCCGCCGACCCGCCCCACAGTTCGGGCAGCACCGGGCCGACCGCGGCGAGCACCGCACCGGAGGCGGCCCGGGTGGCCACCGCCTTGCCGCCCGGCTCCCAGGACGGCAGCTGCGCGTCCCAGCCGTCGGGCAGCCGGCCGGCCAGCAGCCGGTCGAGCAACGCCTTGCGCTCGGGGTGGCGCGTCGCCCAGTCGTCGAACTCGCCCCGCCAGGCCGCGTGGGCGGCCGCGCCGCGGTCGACGAGCGCGCGGGTGTGGGCGATGACCTGCTCGCTGACCGCGAAGTGCTGCTCGGGGTCGAACCCGAGCACCCGTTTGGTGGCGGCGACCTCGTCCTCGCCCATGGCCGCGCCGTGGATCGCGCCGGTGTTCATCTTGGTCGGTGCCGGGTACCCGATGACGGTGCGCAGCAGGATGAACGACGGCCGGTCGGTGACCGCCTCGGCGGCGGCGATCGCCTCCTCGATGGCCGCGACGTTCTCCCCGCCGTCGACGGTCTGCACGTGCCAGCCGTAGGCGCGGTAGCGCGCGGCGGTGTCCTCGCACAACGCGATCGCGGTGTCGTCCTCGATGGAGATCTGGTTGTCGTCGTAGAACACGATCAGGTTGCCCAACTGCTGGACCGCCGCCAGCGATGACGCCTCGCTGGTCACCCCCTCCTCGATGTCGCCGTCGGAGGCGATGACGTAGATGCGGTGGTCGAACGGGCTGGCCCCCGGTGCGGCGTCGGGGTCGAACAGGCCGCGTTCGTAGCGCGCCGCCATCGCCATGCCCACCGCCGAGGCCAGGCCCTGTCCCAGCGGGCCGGTGGTGATCTCCACCCCCTTGGTGTGGCCGTGCTCGGGATGGCCGGGGGTCTTCGACCCCCAGGTTCGCAGCGCCTGCAGGTCGGCGAGTTCCAGGCCGAACCCGCCCAGGTACAGCTGGATGTAGAGGGTCAGGCTGGAGTGCCCGCAGGACAGCACGAACCGGTCGCGGCCCAGCCAGTGGGGGTCGGCGGGGTCGTGGCGCATCACCCGCTGGAACAGGGTGTAGGCCAGCGGCGCGAGACTCATCGCGGTGCCCGGGTGTCCGCTGCCGCACTTCTGCACCGCGTCGGCGGCCAGCAACCGGGCGGTGTCGACCGCGGCGGTGTCGACCGCCGTCCAGTCGGCGGGCAGGCGGGGCTCGGTCAGCGTGGCGATGTCTTCGACTGTGGTCACGAACGTTGGTCCTCGGGGGTCGACGGGCAGGGCGGGTTGCACCCCAAACCTTAGTCCCGGCGCCGGTGGCGCGCAGCGCCCCGGCGGCGGTGGGCCCGGCGCGCGGCTACTCGCCGGTAGCCGCGGGGCCGGGCCGCAGGCGGGTCCGGCGACCCTGCGGTTCGGCCAAAACGGTTCCGCGGTCTACCATCGGATGTAGTAGAGGCCAGCGGCTGCTGTGTGCTGAGGCGATCTGAGGAGTATTTGCGTGAGCGTTCGCGTGCGTGTCGGACCGACCGCACCGAAGATGCGGGACCGACTGCTCGCGTATCTGGCGTTGACCAAGCCGCGGATCATCGAGTTGCTGCTGGTCACCACGATCCCGGCGATGCTGTTGGCCCACCGCGGCACGATGGATCTGCAGTTCGTGCTGCTGATCGGGGCGACCCTGGTCGGCGGGATGATGGCCGCGGCCAGCGCCAACACCCTCAACTGCGTCGCCGACGCCGACATCGACAAGATCATGAAACGCACCGCGCGCCGGCCGCTGGCCCGCGACACGGTGCCCACCCGGCACGCGCTGATCTTCGGGTTGGCGCTCGGCGTGGCGGCGTTCGGGTGGCTGTGGCAGACCACCAACCTGCTCTCGGGGCTGTTGGCGGTGGCCACGATCGTCTTCTACGTGGTGGTCTACACGCTGGTGCTCAAACGCCGCACCGCGCAGAACATCGTGTGGGGCGGGGCCGCGGGCTGCATGCCGGTGATGATCGGCTGGTCGGCGGTGACCGGCACCATCGGCTGGCCGGCGCTGGCGATGTTCGCGGTGATCTTCTTCTGGACCCCGCCGCACACCTGGGCGCTGGCCATGCGCTACAAGGACGACTACCGGGCGGCCGGGGTGCCGATGCTGCCGGTGGTGGCCACCGAACACCAGGTCACCCGCCAGATCGTCATCTACAGCTGGCTGATGGTGGCGGCGACGCTGGCGCTGATCCCGGCCACCGGATGGCTCTACACCGCGGTGGCGGTGTTGGCCGGGTCCTGGTTCGTGTTCCTGGCCCACCAGCTGTACGCCGGGGTGCGGCGCGGTGAGCCGATCCAGCCGCTGCGGCTGTTTTTGCACTCCAACAACTATTTGGCCGTGGTGTTCTGTGCCCTCGCGGTCGATTCGGCGTTCGCGTTGCCCACCGTGCTGGGATGGTGACGGCGATACCACCGCGCGCCGAGGCGGTTTTGGTAGGCCCACGCCAGCGCCGGCAGCGGACCGCGGTGGTGTAGCCAGAAACCGCGCGGCGCGCGACGCGGCGGGGGCACCCGGGCGACGGTGATCGTCGCGAGCGCGAAGCCGGGCCCGCGGTCGGGGCCGCGGCGGGCCAGCACGGTGCCGTCGGCGGCGGCGACGACCGCTCCGCCCTCCAGATGGCCCCGATAGGGCAGCGGCGTGCCCGGCAGCCGACAGCGCAGCGGGCCGCAGTGGGCGGCGTGGATCACCGGGGCGCCCACCAGGCGGGCGAAGACCGGGGCGGCGGCGCCGGCGGTGGCGGCGTTGGCGGCCTCCCAGCCGGCGGTGATGCGCCGCGGCGGCCAGGCGGGCACACTCCACCAGCAGGATCCACCGACGACCACGTCGACCCGGCCGGCCATCCGGCGCACCGTCTGGGTGCGGATGAACTCCCAGCACAGCGCCGCCCCGACGGTGACGCCGTCGACCGCGGGCAGCACCCCGTCGTCGTCGGGGTCGACGCCACCGCGGTAGACGTAGTTCTCCCACATGGTGGGCAGGTCCTTGTCGTGGTGGCCGATCACCCCGTCCGGGCCGGCGAGCACGAACCGGTTGTAGGTCTGCCCGTCGTCGGCCCGGCACAGAAACGACCCCCCGACGGTGACCCGGCGCCGGCGGGCCAGCGTGGTCAGCAGCGCGGTCGCCGGACCGTCGGCGGGCAGCGCCGCGGTGGCCAGAGCCGGATCGAACGCCATCCCGGTGGTGAAGAACTCCGGCAACACGATGAGCGCGGCACCGGCGTCGGCGGCGGCGCCGACCTGCTGTTCGGCCATCGCCAGGTTCGCCGTCACATCGGCGAGCACCGCCTGCTGCTGGACGGCGGCCACGGTGGTGGTCGCGGTGGCGCTCACGGCACCAGCACCACCGAGCCGACGGTGCGGCGCCCCTGCAGATCGCGGTGGGCCGCCTCGGCCTCGTCGAGGCGGTACCGGTGGCTGACGGTCACCGTGAGCCGGCCGGCGGCCACCGCGTCGAGGAACTCCCCGGCGCGCCACCGGAACTCCTCGCCGGTGCGCAGGAAATGGGTGAGCGACGGCCGGGTCAGCCAGACCGATCCGGCGGCGTTGAGCCGCTGCGGATCGAACGGGGGCACCGGGCCGCTGGCCGCCCCGAACAGCGCCAGGGTGCCGCGCACCGCCAGGCTGGCCAGGCTGGCGTCGAACGTGGCCGCCCCGACCCCGTCGTAGACGACGCCCACCCCGGCCCCGCCGGTGTGCTCGCCGACGCGGGCCGCGAACGCGGCCGGGTCGGGCCCGGGATAGTCGAGCACCGCCGCGGCACCGGCCTGCCGGGCCGCGGCGGCCTTGGCGGGGGTCGACACCGTGGCGAGCACCCGGGCGCCCCGCCGGGTCGCCCACTGGGTCAACAACAGCCCCACCCCGCCGGCCGCGGCGTGCACCAGCACGTCGTCGCCGGCGGCGACCGGGTAGACCGAGGTCAGCAGATAGTGGGCGGTCATGCCCTTCAGCAGCGCCGAGGCCACCAGCTGCGGGTCGACCCCGCCCGGCAGCGTCGCGGTGAACTCGGCGGGCGCGGTGCAGTACTCGGCGTAGGCGCCGGTGGCGTTGGCGGTGACCACCCGGTCGCCGACCCGCGGTGTGTCGACCCGCTCGCCGGCCGCCACCACCTCACCGGCGACCTCGGTGCCGACCACGAACGGCAGCGGGCGCGGGTAGAGCCCGGAGCGGAAATAGGTGTCGATGAAGTTCACCCCGATCGCCTCGGCGTGGATCAGCACTTCGTCGGGGCCGGGGCGGGGCCGATCGCGCTGCACCGCGCGCAGCACCTCCGGGCCGCCCACCTCGCTGACTTCGATGGCGCGCATGCCCCCATCTAACCCGGTTCGGCGGCGCCGGGCAGCCCGGCGCCCCCGTATCATCCGACGGCATGAAGCTGGCCCGCCCCGACGTGTTCCATCCGCGGATCGTGTTCGCCGCGGCCCCGGCGCGCCCCGGCGGCCCCCCCGACGACGCGGGCCTGGTCGGCGCGCTGCGCAGCCGCGGGCTGCACGCGCGGTGGCTGCCCTGGACCGACCCGGCGGCCGCGCGCGCCGACCTGGTCATCCTGCGGGAGGTCGGCGACCACGCCGGCTGCCGGGCGCAGTTGTCCGCCTGGGCCGCCGGGGTGGGCCAGCTGCTCAACCCGCCGGCGGTGCTCGCCTGGAATCTCGACAAACGCTATCTGCTGGACCTGGCCGATCGGGGAGTGCCCACGGTGGAGACCGCGGTGTTCGCCCCCGGTCAGGTCGCCCGCGTCAACGCCGGCGCCGCGGTGGTGGCCCCGGCCGTCGGTGCCGGTGCGCGCCGCTTCGAGCGCCCGGCCGCGGCCCGCGAGCACGCCGCCCGGCTGCAGGCGGCCGGGCAGACCGTGGTGATCCAGCCCGCCGAGTCCCGCCGGCGCACCGCGCTGGTGTTCGTCGGCGGGGCCCCGTCGCACGCGGTGGCCGCCGGCACCGGCGTCGACGCCGACTTCGGGGTCTGGGACGTCGGGCAGGCCGCGCTGGCCGCGGCCGCCGCCCGGCTCGGCGTGGGCATCGATGAGATCCTCACCGCGCGGGCGGTGGTTGCCGGCGGTCCCGACGGGGCCGGCGGGGCGCCGCAGTTGCTGCGTCTGCAGCTCGTCGACCCGGTGCTGGGCTGGACCGTGTTGGCCGCCGACGCGCGGGCGCGCCACCAGCGCCAGTTCGCGCTGGCGGTGGAGTCAGCCCTGCAGCGCCGCGGGCTCGGTCCGCTCGCGCATCGCCGCCCATAGTCCGGCGGTGGCGGCGGTGCACAGCACCGCCAGCGCCACGTGCACGGCGACCAGCAGCGGCGGGATCCCCGCGTAGAACTGCACGATGCCGACGACGGCCTGGCAGGCCACCAACGCCAGCAGTGCGGCCAGCCGCACCGCCAGCACCCGCGCGGCCCGCACCGCGGCCAGCGCGAAACCCAGCGCGACCAGCAGCGACAGGTAGGCCACCGTCAGCGACGAGTGGGCGTGCACCAAGGTGGTGATCTCCACCTGCAGCCGCGGCACCGGGCGGTCGATGTTTCTGTCCCCGGCGTGCGGGCCGGCGGCGGTCACCAGCGTGCCGGCCACCAGGATCGCGGCCAGGATCACCCCGGTCAGCGCGGTCAACCCGCGCAGCGGGGCCGGGACGCGGGCGATGACCACCGCGGTGTCGGTGTCGGGCTCGCCGACCTTGACGTAGAGCAGCACCGCCAGCCACACCATCGCCATCGAGACCAGCAGATGCAGCGCCACCGTCCACCACAGCAGCCCGGTGCGCACCGTGACCCCGCCCAAAAGCGCCTGCGCCACGGTGGAGGCCGGCATCGCCCAGGCGTAGACCTGCACCTCGGTGCGGCGGCGGGCCCGCACCACGGCCAGCACGGCCAGTCCGGCGGTGATCGCCACCGCGAACGTCACCAGCCGGTTGCCGAACTCGATGGCCTGATGCAGGTGCGGCACCTCGGCGACCGCGACCGGGGTGAAGCTGCCCGGGAAGCACTGCGGCCAGGTCGGGCAGCCCAGCCCGGAGGCGGTGACCCGCACGATCGCCCCGGTCACCGAGATGGTGCCCTGGGTGGCGATGACCGCGCCGGCCAGCACCCGCTGGGTGCGCAGGCCGGGCATCGGCAGCAGGTCGACCAGGCGCAGCAGGGCGCGTCCCAAGCTCACGACCTGAAACTACCCGATGTAGTAGCCAGCGGGCCGCGCGGGCGTGCGCCCCCGCGCTCAGGTGAAGCGGAACCAGCGCAGCGCGCCGGCGGCGCCGGCCGCCGCCCAGGCGACCAGCACCGCGATCCCCAGCCAGTCCACCGACAGCGTCATCGCCCGGGTCAGGGCCTCGGTCAGCGCCCCCGACGGCGTCAGGCGGGCCGCCCGGGCCACCGTGTCGGGCACGGTGTCGGTCTCCACGGTCAGCGCGCCGAGCCCGGCGAACACGAACCACAGCAGGTTGCCCAGTGCCAGCACCACCTCGGCTTTGAGGCTGCCGCCGAGCAGCAGGCCCATCGCGGCGAACGTGGCGGTGCCCAGCGCGATGATCGCCGCGCCGAGGGCCAGACCGGCCGGTTCGGGACGCCAGCCGAGACCGAACCCGATCGCGCCGAGCAGCAGCGCCTGCAGGAACACCACGGTGACCACGGCCAGGGATTTGCCCACGATGATGCCCCAGACCGGCAGTGCGGTCGCGCCGAGGCGTTTGAGCGCCCCGTAGCGGCGGTCGAAGGCCACCGCGATCGCCTGCCCGGTGAACGCCGTGGAGATCACCGCCAGCGCCATGATCGCCGGGGTGAACACCGCGGCGCGCCCCCCGGGGCCGGAGCCGAACGACCCCAGCGGCAGCAGCGTCATCCCGACCAGCAGGGTGATCGGGATGAACATCGTCAACAGCAGCTGTTCACCGTTGCGCAGCAGCAGTTTGAGTTCCAGGCCGAACTGCGCGGCCAGCATCGCGGCCACACCGTTGGGCCGCGGGTCGGGGCGGAACGTGCCGGCCGGGAACGGGGCGGGCTGGGCGCTCACGTGCGCACCTCCCTTCCGGTCAGCTCCAAAAAGACGTCCTCGAGGCTGCGTTGCTCCACGCGCATCGACGTGGCCAACACCGCCAGCTCGGCGCACCAGGCGGTGACGGCGGCCAGCAGCGGCGGGTCCACCGGGCCCTCCACCAGGTACTCCCCGGGCAGCGTTTCGCGCACCCGGTAGTGCTGCGGGAGCCGGGCGGTCAGCCCGGCCAGCTCCAGACGGTGCGGTGCGCTGAACCGCAGCTGGTCCTTGGCGCCCGAGCGGGTCAGCTCCGCGGGGGTGCCGGCGGCGACCTGCCGGCCGCGGTCGATGATCACCAGCCGGTCGGCCAGCTCCTCGGCCTCCTTGAGGTGGTGGGTGGTGAGCACCACGGTCACCCCGTCGCGGCGCAGCGCGTCGATGAGCTCCCAGACCAGCACCCGCGCGTGGGCGTCCATGCCGGCGGTCGGCTCGTCGAGGAAGACCAGCTCGGGGCGGCCGACCAGCGCGCACGCCAGCGCGAGCCGCTGCTGCTGACCGCCGGAGAGCCGCCGGTAGGTGGTGCGCGCCGCCCCGGTCAGGCCCAGGGTGTCCAGCAGCCACCGCGGGTCCAGCGGGTCGGCAGCGTAGGCCGCCACCAGGTTGAGCATCTCCTCGGCGCGGGCGGCCGGATACCCCCCGCCGCCCTGCAGCATCACCCCGATGCGGGCGCGCACCGCGGCGTTGTCGACGATCGGGTCCAGCCCGAGCACCTCGATGCGGCCGGCGTCGGGCCGCACGAACCCCTCGCACATCTCCACCGTGGTGGTTTTGCCGGCGCCGTTCGGGCCGAGCAGCGCGAACACCTCGGCGCGTTCCACCTCCAGGTGCAGATCGGTGACCGCCTGCACGGCGGTGTGCCCGCTGCCGAACCGTTTGCTGACGCCGTGCAGACGCAGCGGGACCGCGGCGGCGGGGGTCGGGGTGGTGCTCACGGGGACCCAGCGTAGGACGCCGGGGCCGGCGGGGGATCCGCGGGCCGCTGCAGGGGCCGGTCCCGGTCGCCGGGAAGCCCGCGCCACGGCAGTTGCCGGTGGGTCAGCGCGATCACCGCGGCGACGATCAGGGTGCTGGCCACGGTGGCGTCGACGATCTGGAACAGGGCGAACCGGTCGCCGTTGGCGGTCGGGCCGAACACCCCGACGATGAGGGTCACCGCGATCGCGGCGAACCGGAAGCCCGGCCGGGTCGCCCAGGCGGCCAGCGGGATGATCGCCCAGAGCAGATACCACGGCTGCACCACCGGGAACAACAGCACCGTGATGCCCAGCGCCACGCCCAGCCCGCCGACCGGGTGCAGCCGGCCGCGCAGCACCGCCAGCAGCAGCCAGGTGACGATCGCGGCGATGATCAGTACACCGATGCCGCGGGTCAGGCCCAGCACCGCGGTGGTGTGGTCGCCCAGTCCCAGCAGAATGCCCACCTGCCCGGTGCCCAGGGCGATCAGCGTCGGCGGCGACATCCAGCTGCGCACCACGTTGGCGGTGCCCAACGTGTTAAGCCACCCGAACCCGAGGCCGCTGGCCACCCCGATCACCACGATCACCGTCAGTGCCACCACGGTCAGCGCGGTGCCCGCGGTCAAAAACGCCTTGATCGTGGCGCCCCACCGGCGGGCCAACGCCATCGCGACGAATCCCAGCGCCAGCAGCGACGGCAGCTTCACCAGCGCCGACAGCGTGATCAACACCACCCCGGTGAGCAGCATCACCAGCGGCGCCCAGCCCTGCCGCTGCAGCGGGCCGCGCGGCCACCGGGGCGGCCCGCCGGGCAGCAGCCGGCGACCGGAGTCGACGCCGCGCAACGCGAACTCGGTGCCGGTGAGCATCAGACCCAGCATCAGCGCCTCGTTGTGGATCCCGGCCACCAGGTGCATCAGCAGCAGCGGGTTGGTCGCGCCCAGCCACAGCGCGCTGACCTCGGCGACCCCGCAACGGCGGGCCAGCCGCGGCACCGCCCACACGATCATGCCGACCCCGATCAGCACCACCAGCCGGTGGCAGAGCACCGCGGCGACGATGTTCTCCCCGGTCAGATGCGAGATGCCGCGGCCGATCCACAAAAACAGCGGCCCGTAGGGCGCCGGGGTCTCCCGCCACAGGCTGGGCACCGAGAGGGTGAACACGTGATCGAGGCCGAGTCCCGGCGCCGGACCCACCTGGTAGGGGTCCTTGCCCAGCAGCGAGATCTGACTCTGCGCCAGGTAGGAGTAGACGTCCTTGCTGTACATCGGCGGGGCGAACAGCAGCGGCAGGATCCACAGCAGCAGGGTGCGGTCGAGTTGGCTGCGCGACAACCGGCGGGTGCCCTGGGTGAAGCGCCCCAGCAGCAGCCAGCCCAGCGCCATCATCACCGCCCCGGTGGTGGTCATCGTCAGCGACACCGTCTGGATCCGGGACGGCAGGTTGAGCAGCCGCACCCCGAAGGTGGGGTCCTGGACGACCGGGCGGGCGCCGGCGCCCAGCGCCCCGATCGCCATCAACACCGTGCCGGTCGCGCCGAACAGCCGGGTGTGGCGCAGCGCGACCAGTTCGGCCGGGTTCAGCGGCGAGCCGACCGGACGTTCATCGGCGTGCCAGCGCGCGATCGACGAACTCAGCGAGGGTCGGCGGGCGGGCATCCCAGCAGCGTAACCGGCCGGAGCCGCGGGGCCGCGGGCGCCGGGCCGGCACCCGGTTAGGGTTACCTTGCTGGACCGGTCCGCGGAATTGCGTCACACTGGTGTTGTGAAAATCCCGACGCCGGTGGCCACGGCCACCACCGACGTGACGGGGGCGACCGCCGAGGGGCGCACCCGTCGCGAGGTCGTGCGTCTGCTGACCGAGTCCGGCTCGATCACCGCCGGTCAGATCGGCGACCGGCTGGGCCTGTCGGCCGCCGGGGTGCGCCGCCATCTCGACGCGCTGATCGCCGTCGGCGACGCCGAGGCGGCCCCGCCCGCGCCCCGGCAGCACGTCGGGCGGGGCCGCCCGGCCAAGCGGTTCCGGCTCACCGCCGCCGGTCGGGCCAAACTCGAACACGCCTACGACGACCTGGCGGTGGCCGCGCTGCGGCAGTTGCGCGAGATCGGCGGCAAGGACGCGATCCGCGCGTTCGCCCGGCGCCGCATCGACACCATCCTCGCCGACGTGGCGCCGGCGGGCAGCGGCGAGCAGGCCGACGTCGCCGCGACCGCCGATCGGGTGGCCGCCGCGCTGACCGAGGCCGGCTACGTCGCCAGCACCGACCGGGTGCCCGGGCACCGCCAGGGCATGCAGATCTGCCAGCATCACTGCCCGGTCTCCCACGTCGCCGAGGAGTTCCCGGAGTTGTGTGAAGCCGAACGCGAGGCGATGGCCGCGGTGCTCGGCACCCACGTGCAGCGGTTGGCCACCATCGCCAACGGCGACAACGCCTGCACCACCCACATTCCGCTGATCAGTGCGGACCATTAGCGATTACCCCCCACCTTCGGCGCCCAGCCCGCGCGCCGAAGCCCCAACGAGCGAAGGAGCGGTGAGATGACCGTCACGCCCGAGACCGCGGCAGCCGATGCCCGGCCCGAACCGTTGACCCAAGAGGAGACGATCGCCTCGCTGGGGCGCTACGAGTACGGCTGGGCCGACGCCGACGACGCCGGCGCCACCGCTCAGCGCGGCCTCTCCGAGGCCGTGGTGCGCGACATCTCGGCGAAGAAGGACGAGCCGGAGTGGATGCTCAAGGCCCGCCTGAAGGCGCTGGGCATCTTCGACAAGAAGCCGATGCCGACCTGGGGCTCCTACCTGGGTGACATTGACTTCGACAACATCAAATACTTCGTGCGCTCCACCGAGCGGCAGGCCCAGACCTGGGAGGACCTGCCCGAGGACATCCGCAACACCTACGACAAGCTCGGCATCCCGGAAGCGGAGAAACAGCGCTACGTCTCCGGGGTGGCCGCGCAGTAAGAGTCGGAGGTCGTCTACCACAAGATCCGCGACGACCTGGAGGCCCAGGGGGTCGTGTTCGTCGACACCGACACCGCCCTGCGCGACTACGAAGACATCATGAAGCAGTACTTCGGCACGGTGATCCCGGCCGGGGACAACAAGTTCTCCGCGCTGAACACCGCCACCTGGTCGGGCGGGTCGTTCGTCTACGTGCCGCCGGGTGTGCACGTCGACATCCCGCTGCAGGCCTACTTCCGGATCAACACCGAGAACATGGGCCAGTTCGAGCGGACCCTGATCATCGTCGACGAGGACGCCTACGTGCACTACGTGGAGGGGTGCACCGCCCCGGTGTACTCCTCGGATTCGCTGCACTCGGCGGTGGTGGAGATCATCGTCAAAAAGGGCGGCCGGTGCCGCTACACCACGATCCAGAACTGGTCGGGCAACGTCTACAACCTGGTGACCAAGCGCGCCCGCGCCGAAGAGGGCGCCACCATGGAGTGGATCGACGGCAACATCGGGTCCAAGGTGACGATGAAGTACCCGGCGGTGTGGATGACCGGGGAGCACGCCCGCGGCGAGGTGCTCTCGCTGGCGTTCGCCGGCGAGCACCAGCACCAGGACACCGGGGCCAAGATGCTGCACATGGCCCCCAACACCTCCTCGAACATCGTCTCGAAGTCGGTGGCGCGCGGGGGCGGCCGGTCCTCCTACCGGGGGCTGGTCGAGGTGCGCAAGGGGGCGCACGGGTCGAAATCCAACGTGGAGTGCGACGCGCTGCTGGTGGACACGATCAGCCGTTCCGACACCTACCCGTATGTCGACATCCGGGAGGACGACGTCACGATCGGCCACGAGGCCACGGTGTCGAAGGTCAACGAGAACCAGTTGTTCTACCTGATGAGCCGCGGGCTGACCGAGGAGGAGGCGATGGCCACCATCGTGCGCGGCTTCGTCGAACCGATCGCCAAGGAGCTGCCGATGGAGTACGCCTTGGAGCTCAACCGGCTCATCGAACTGCAGATGGAAGGCTCGGTGGGCTAGTGGCCAACCTCACCGAAGCCGTCGAGGGCACCACCAAGGGCGAGGTGTTCACCTCGTTCGACGTCGACGCGTTCGAGACGCCCCGCGGCCGCGACGAGATCTGGCGGTTCACCCCGCTGCGCCGGCTGCGCGGACTGCACGACGGCAGCGCCCCGGCCACCGGGGCGGCCACCACCGCGGTGACCGAACGCCCCGGCGTGCGGGTCGAGCGGGTTCGCCGCGGCGATACGCGCCTCGGCGAGGCCGGGGCGCCCGCCGACCGCGTTGCCGCCCAAGCGTTCTCGTCGTTCAACGAGGCCACGATCGTCACCGTCGGCACCGCGGCCGACCCGCACGAGCCGATCGAGGTCACCGTCACCGGCCCCGGCGCCGGGGCGGTGGGCTACGGGCACCTGCAGATCCGGGTCGAGGAGCTCGCCGAGGCGACCGTGGTGATCGACCTGCGCGGCAGCGGAACCTACGCCGACAACGTGGAGTTCGTCGTCGCCGACGCCGCCCGGCTGACCGTGGTCTGGATCGCCGACTGGGACGCCGACACGGTGCACCTGAGCATGCACCACGCGAGGCTGGGCAAGGACGCGGTGCTGCGCCACGCCGCGGTGCAGTTCGGCGGGCAGGTGGTGCGCCTGACCGGGCGGGTCGGCTACACCGGCACCGGCGGGGACGTCGAGATGCTGGGGCTGTACTTCGCCGACGACGGTCAGCACCTGGAGTCGCGGCTGCTCATCGACCACTCCACCCCGGACTGCCGCTCGCAGGTGATGTACAAGGGTGCGCTGCAGGGGGATCCGGACTCCGCGCTGCCCGACGCGCGCACCGTGTGGGTCGGCGACGTGCTCATCCGTGCCGACGCCTCGGGCACCGACACCTACGAGCTCAACCGTAACCTGGTGCTCACCGACGGCGCGCGCGCCGACTCGATTCCCAACCTGGAGATCGAGTGCGGGGAGATCCTCGGGGCCGGGCACGCCAGCGCCACCGGGCGTTTCGACGACGAGCAGCTGTTCTACCTGCTGGCCCGCGGCATCCCCGAGGACCAGGCGCGCCGGCTGATCGTGCGCGGCTTCTTCGGCGAGATCATCGCCAAGATCGCCGTCCCGGCGGTGCGCGACCGGCTGACCGACACCATCGAACACGAACTGGCCCTGACCGAAAAGGAAACCCACCGATCATGACCACCCTGGAAATCACCGACCTGCACGTCAGCGTCGCCGGTTCGGCCGGCGCCGACGCCAACGACGCGGTGCCGATCCTCAAGGGCGTGAACCTCACGGTGCGCTCCGGTGAGGTCCATGCACTGATGGGCCCCAACGGGTCCGGCAAATCCACCCTGTCCTACGCGGTCGCCGGCCACCCCAAATACGAGGTGACCGGGGGCACGATCACCCTCGACGATGAGGACGTGCTGGCGATGAGCGTCGACGAACGCGCCCGCGCCGGGCTGTTCTTGGCGATGCAGTACCCGGTCGAGGTGCCCGGGGTGTCGATGTCGAACTTCCTGCGCACCGCGGTGACCGCGGTGCGCGGCGAGGCGCCGAAGCTGCGGCACTGGGTCAAAGAGGTCAAGGCCGCGATGACCGACCTGGAGATCGACGCGTCGTTCGGGGAGCGCAGCGTCAACGAGGGGTTCTCCGGCGGGGAGAAGAAACGCCACGAGATCCTGCAGCTGGGACTGCTCAAACCCAAGATCGCGATCCTCGACGAGACCGACTCCGGTCTCGACGTCGACGCGCTGCGGGTGGTCAGCGACGGGGTCAACCGCTACGCCGAGGCCGAGCACGGCGGCATCCTGCTGATCACCCACTACACCCGGATCCTGCGCTACATCCGCCCGCAGTTCGTCCACGTCTTCATCGACGGGCGGATCATCGAGTCCGGCGGACCCGAGCTCGCCGACGAACTGGAGGAGAACGGCTACGAGCGGTTCACCCAGGCGGCGGCCGCGGGGGCCTGAGATGTCGGTCTCGGTCAGCGGCCCGGCTGTACTGGACACCACCGCGATCCGGGCCGACTTCCCCATCCTGGGGCGCACCATGCGCGGCGGCAACCCGCTGGCCTACCTGGATTCCGGAGCGACCTCGCAGCGGCCCCGCCCGGTGCTCGACGCCGAGTGGCGGTTTCTGACGACCTCCAACGGCGCGGTGCACCGCGGGGCGCACCAGCTGATGGAGGAGGCCACCGACGCCTACGAGCAGGGCCGCGCGGCGATCGCCGCGTTCGTCGGCGCCGACCCCGACGAACTGGTGTTCACCAAGAACGCCACCGAGGCGCTGAACCTGGTGTCCTACCTCGCCGGGGACACCCGGTTCGCCGGGGCGGTCGGGCCCGGTGACGTCATCGTCACCACCGAGTTGGAACACCACGCCAACCTGGTGCCCTGGCAGGAGCTGGCCCGGCGCACCGGGGCGACGCTGCGCTGGTATGAGGTCACCGACTCCGGACCCGACGCCGGACGCATCGACCTCGATTCGCTCGCCCTCGACGAGCGGGTCAAGATCGTGGCCTTTAGCCACCACTCCAACGTCACCGGCGCGATCGGCCCGGTCGCGGAGTTGGTGGCCCGCGCGCGCGCCGTCGGGGCGCTCACCGTGCTCGACGCGTGCCAGTCGGTGCCGCACCAGCCGGTCGACCTGCACGCGCTCGACGTCGATTTCGCCGCGTTCTCCGGTCACAAGATGCTGGGCCCCACCGGGGTGGGGGTGCTCTACGGGCGCCGCGCCGTGCTGGCCGACGCGCCGCCGTTCCTCACCGGCGGCTCGATGATCGAGACGGTGAGCATGACCGAGTCCACCTACGCGCCGGCGCCGCAGCGGTTCGAGGCCGGCACCCCGATGACCTCCCAGGTGGTCGGCCTCGGCGCGGCCGCCGAGTACCTGGGCGAGCTGGGCATGCCCGCGGTCGCCGCCCACGAACAGCGGCTGGTCGCCGCCGCCCTCGACGGGCTGGGCGGCATCGACGGGGTGCGGATCATCGGGCCGACGTCGCTCGTCGAGCGCGGCTCGCCGGTGTCGTTCGTCGTCGACGGGGTCCACGCCCACGACATCAGCCAGGTCCTCGACGACGAGGGGGTGGCGGTGCGCGTCGGCCATCACTGCGCGATGCCGCTGCACCGCCGGTTGGGGATCGCCGCGACCGCGCGCGCCTCGTTCGCGGTGTACAACACCGTCGACGAGGTCGACCGCCTGGTCCACGGGGTGCGCCGGGCGCTGGACTTCTTCGGCAGGACGTGAGCCGGCATGCGACTGGAGCAGATCTATCAGGAAGTGATCCTCGATCACTACAAGCACCCGCACCACCGTGGGTTGCGGGAGCCGTTCGACGCCGAGGTGCACCACGTCAACCCGGTCTGCGGCGACGAGCTGACCCTGCGGGTGCGGCTGTCGCCGGACCGCCGGCGGGTCGTCGACATCTCCTACGACGCGCAGGGCTGTTCGATCAGCCAGGCCGCCACCTCGGTGCTCACCGATCAGCTGATCGGGGTGCCGGTGGATGCGGCGATGCAGACGGTGTCGGCGTTCACCGAGATGGTGTCCTCACGCGGCACCGTCGACGGCGACGAGGACGTCATCGGCGACGGCATCGCGTTCGCCGGGGTCGCCAAGTACCCGGCCCGGGTCAAATGCGCGCTGCTGGGCTGGACGGCGTTCGTCGCCGCGCTGGCCGAGGCCGGCACCGAGCCCCACCCGGATTCGACGGCGTCGGTCGCCGTCACCCAACCCGCACAACCAGTGGAGGTAGAGAGATGACCGAGACACTCACCACCGACGACGAACTGTTCGCCGAGGTCGACGAGGCGATGCACGACGTCATCGACCCCGAGATCGGGATCAACGTGGTCGATCTCGGCCTGGTGTACGACATGAAGCTGCAGCGCGAGGGCGAGGGCACCACCGTGCTCATCGACATGACCCTGACCTCGGCGGAGTGCCCGCTGCAGGACATGATCGCCGACCAGATCCACACCGCGCTGATCGGCAGCGGCCTGGTCAACGACCTGACGATCAACTGGGTCTGGATCCCGGCCTGGGGCCCGGACAAGATCACCGACGACGGCCGCGAGCAGCTGCGCGCCCTGGGCTTCACGGTCTGACGCGGCGGTCTCGCCGCCGCGTCGCACCCCGGCCGATGCGGGGACGCCCCGCGGACCCCGACATACCCGACGGGGTATGCGATGTGCGACGATGGGTCGCACCTCGGGAACATTCCCGCCCGCTACGCGCGTTAGGCCCCATATGGCAACAACCCAAGACATCACCACCGCAGAGTTCAACGACGTCATCTCGGGCAACGAGATGGTGCTGGTCGACTTCTGGGCCTCCTGGTGCGGTCCGTGCCGCTCGTTTGCGCCCACGTTCGCCGCGTCGGCGGAGCACAACCCCGACATCGTGCACGCCAAGGTCGACACCGAGGCCGAGCAGGAACTGGCCGCGGCGGCCAACATCCGCTCCATCCCGACGCTGATGGCGTTCAAGAAGGGTCACCTGGTGTTCAACCAGCCCGGGGCGCTGCCGCCGTCGGCGCTGGAGGACCTGGTCAAGCAGGTCAAGGACCTCGACGTGGAGGCCGCCCTGGCCGCCCAGGAGGCCCAGGAGGCCCAAGACGGCGCCGACACCGACTGAGCCGCCGCGGGTGGGCACGCGATAGCGTTCATGCCGTGACGTCCGTGAGCCCCCTGGTCCTGATCGAGCACCCCCGCCCCGAGGTCGCGCTGATCACCCTCAACCGGCCGGAGCGGATGAACTCGATGGCCTTCGACGTGATGGTGCCGCTGCAGGCCGCGCTCACCGCGGTGCACCGCGACACCGCGGTGCGGGTGGTGGTGCTCACCGGGGCCAGCCGCGGCTTCTCCTCCGGGGCCGACCACAAGTCGGCCGGGGCGGTGCCGCACGTGGGCGGGCTGACCCGGCCCACCTACGCGCTGCGCTCGATGGAGATCCTCGACGAGGTCATCCTGACGCTGCGCCGGCTGCACCAGCCGGTCATCGCCGCGGTCAACGGCGCGGCGATCGGCGGCGGGCTCTGCCTGGCGCTGGCCTGCGACATCCGGGTCGCCGCGGCGGGGGCCTACTTCCGCGCGGCCGGGATCAACAACGGGCTGACCGCCAGCGAGCTCGGGCTCAGCTACCTGCTGCCGCGGGCGATCGGCAGCTCGCGGGCCGCCGAGCTCATGCTCACCGGCCGCGACGTCGACGCGGCCGAGGCCGAGCGCATCGGGCTGGTGTCGCGCCGGGTCCCCGACGCCGAGCTGCTCGCCGAGTGCTACCGGATGGCCGAGCGCATCGCCGGGTTCTCCCGGCCCGGGGTGGAGCTGACCAAACGCACCCTGTGGAGCGGGCTGGACGCCGCTAGCCTGGAGGGACACATGCAGGCCGAGGGGCTCGGTCAGTTGTATGTGCGGCTGTTGACCGACAACTTCGAGGAGGCCGTCGCCGCCCGTGCCCAGCGGCGCGCCCCGACGTTCACCGACGACAAGTCGGCCCCGCCGGCCGGCTCTTAGGAGTGGTGTGATCACCGCAACGGACCTGGAGGTCCGCGCTGGAGCGCGTACCCTGCTCGACGCCACCGGCACCGCCTTGCGTATCCAGCCCGGCGACCGCATCGGGCTGGTCGGACGCAACGGTGCCGGCAAGACCACCACGCTGCGCATCCTGGCGGGGGAGACCGAGCCCTACGCGGGGACGCTGAGTCGGGCCGGGGCGATCGGCTATCTGCCCCAGGACCCCAAACAGGGCGATTTGGAGGTGCTCGCCCGTGACCGGGTGCTCTCGGCGCGCGGTTTGGACACCCTGCTCGCCGAGATGGAGAAACAACAGGCGCGGATGGCCGAGGCCGCCGACGACGCGGTGCGCGACAAGGCGATCCGCCGCTACGGCCACCTCGAGGAGCGGTTCGCCACCCTCGGCGGCTACGGCGCGGAGGGCGAGGCCGGCCGGATCTGTACCAGCCTGGGGTTGCCCGAGCGGGTGTTGGCCCAGCCGCTGGCCACGCTCTCCGGCGGGCAGCGCCGCCGGGTGGAGCTGGCGCGGATCCTGTTCGCCGCCGCCGAGGCCGGCGACGACACCACGTTGCTGCTCGACGAGCCGACCAACCACCTCGACGCCGACTCGGTCGGCTGGCTGCGGGACTTCCTGCGCGGTCACGCCGGGGGACTGGTGGTGATCAGCCACAACGTGGAGTTGCTGGCCGACGTCGTCAACCGGGTCTGGTTCCTCGACGCGGTGCGCGGCGAAGCCGACGTCTACAACATGGGGTGGCGAAAATACCTGGAGGCGCGGGCCACCGACGAGGCGCGGCGGCGGCGCGAACGCACCAACGCCGAACGTAAGGCGGCCGCGCTGCGCAGCCAGGCCGCCAAACTCGGCGCCAAGGCCACCAAGGCGGTGGCCGCACAGAACATGCTGCGCCGCGCCGACCGGATGATGGCCGCCCTCGATGAGGAGCGGGTGGCCGACAAGGTGGCCCGCATCAAGTTCCCGAGCCCGGCGCGCTGCGGGCGCACCCCGCTGACCGCGCGCGGGCTGACCAAGACCTACGGGTCGCTGGAGGTGTTCACCGGCGTGGAGCTGGCCATCGACCGCGGCTCGCGGGTGGTGGTGCTCGGGCTCAACGGCGCCGGCAAGACCACCCTGCTGCGGATCCTGGCCGGCGCCGAAAAACCCGACGCCGGGGCGTTGATGCCCGGCCACGGGCTCAAGATCGGCTATTTCGCCCAGGAGCACGACACCATCGACGACACCGCCAGCGTGTGGCAGAACATCCGCCACGCCGCCCCCGACAGCGGCGAGCAGGACCTGCGGGGCCTGCTGGGGGCGTTCATGTTCAGCGGCGCCCAGCTCGACCAACCCGCCGGCACGCTCTCCGGCGGGGAGAAGACCCGCCTGGCGCTGGCCGGACTGGTCGCCTCCACCGCCAACGTGCTGCTGCTCGACGAGCCGACCAACAACCTCGACCCGGCCTCACGCGAGCAGGTGCTCGACGCGCTGCGCAGCTATGTCGGCGCGGTGGTCCTGGTCACCCACGACCCCGGTGCCGCCGAGGCGCTGGACCCGCAGCGGGTGGTGCTGCTGCCCGACGGCACCGAGGACCACTGGTCGGCGGAGTACGCCGACCTGATCGAGTTGGCCTGAACCGGGGCCCGGCGCGTCAGCGCCGGATCGCCTTCTCCACGTCCTGCTCGGAGATCTCGCGGGTGCAGAAGAACCAGTCCTTGCACTCCACCCCGGTCTCGGCGCCCCCGACCCGGTCGTCGGCGGCGCCGCAGGAGCCGGCCGGCGGCACGATCACCGGCTCACCGGGGCGCCAGTCGGCGGGGGTGGCCACCTCGAAGTGGTCGGCGGTCTGCAGGCCCTTGATCACCCGCAGCAGTTCGTCGAAGTTGCGGCCCAGGCTCAGCGGGTAGTAGATGATGGTGCGGATCACCCCGGCCGGGTCGATGACGAACACCGCGCGCACCGCCTTGGTCGACGCCTCACCGGGCATGATCATCCCGTACTGGCGCGCCACGGTCATCGTGATGTCCTCGATCAGCGGGAACGTCACGTCGACGTCCTTGAGCCCGCGGAACTCGATCTTCTCCCGGATGGTGCGCAGCCAGGCGATGTGGCTGTAGAGCCCGTCGACCGACAACCCGACCAGATCGGTGTTGTAGGCGGCGAACTGGTCCTGCATCGAGGCGAACGTGACGAACTCGCTGGTGCACACCGGGGTGAAATCGGCCGGGTGGGAGAACAGGATCACCCACCGCCCGCGGTAGTCGGCGGGGAAGTTGATCGGGCCCTGCGTGGTCTCGGCGGTGAACGCCGGTGCCGGATCACCGATCCGCGGCATCGTCGGGGTGGGCTCGGCGATCTGCTGATCGGT
>Ga0079225_10000156_pt1 | contig 35722 bp, 42 predicted proteins | sample Poulit2012_FD_76344 | JGI IMG/M metagenome (GOLD analysis project Ga0079225, IMG submission 76344) | Agricultural soil microbial communities from Georgia to study Nitrogen management - Poultry litter 2012 | ecosystem: Environmental > Terrestrial > Soil > Agricultural land | place: USA: Georgia... | reverse complement strand
TATTTTAAAGGTTTCCCAAAATAAGATTCTTTGAGATTTATAAATATATAATCATGCTCTAAATCTTCTCCATATTCATGAACTAAATAATCGGTATATAAAGCCATTAATTCCTTGCTAACATCGATTGTTCGCTCTTTTCTAAGCTTAATATAAGCCCCGTTTTCATTATGATCTCTTGGTGTGATATTAATCAGATTATCCCAAGTAGAAATATCTTCGATACGAAGAGATAATACCTCTCCTATCCGAAGTCCTCCTTCATACATAAGTATAATAAGTAACTTATCTCTTTTTGTATGACACGCATCGATTATTGCTTTAACTTGTTCGTGTTCTAATACTTGTACAAGTTTCTTTTTGACCCTAAGCTTTAAAATGTTTTTTTGATAAGATTTCCCTTTAGAAATATGGTGAAGAAACCCCTTGAAATTTCTTCCCCTTGCTTCTTTAGTCATGTCTATAGCTTTAAAATCTCCTGTACGATTTAAATACTCTAAGAAACTAGTTACAGCATTAAGTATGGCGTTAACAGATGTTTCTTCTCTTTTAGCCTTCTTTGGTTGTAAATCTATTACCTTTACATCCCCCGTTGGATTTCTTAACCATCCAACAAAGTTTGACATTTCCTCGAATTTTAAATCTTCTAATCCAATTCCTCTCTGGCTCATAAATTCATAAAACAACTTGAGATGATAACAATATGTTTTAATCGTATTTGGTGCTTTCCCTGTATTATCCAAGTACTTTATATATCTCTTAACCAGTTCTACCACTTCAAAATTTTTGTCTAGTAGTATGTATAATGGATATGGTTTTTCCTCCACAACTACTTTTTGAACTTTCATTTCTCCACCACCCTTAAATACTTTAACTACTATAAATAATACCTTTATATATTCATTAGTTAAAGTATTGAAATTAAAAAATCCTAAACTTTGAGTACTTAGAGTACTCTAGTTTAGGATACTATGTTTATTGGGTCGCCAGAAGGATGGTTATGAAAAACAACTAAACCATTAATATCGTCTGTTGTCAACAACTCCTTAGCAACCACCTTCATATCTATCATAGCCGAATTAGTAGTGCCTTTGAAAAGCTCTTTGACTGAAATGACATAACCATCTGAATCGCAAGCCATTATACCGAATGTTTCTTGCCAATCATCCTGAAAGCCTACCTTTAAATTCTCTTTAATGTGATTATTATCATCAATAAAATCAAGCCCTAGTATTTCTTGTTCTGCAAAGAAAGATGTAAACTCATCATAACCTTCAAAATGTCTCATCTCCCTATCCTCGTAAGTATAACTCTTTTCTTTATTCACTTCTGCAACAGATTTTTGCATTGGATCATAAGGAGTAGGAGTTTCTTGACGTTTAGAACGAATATAACCTTCCTCAGCATTATGGTCAAAAGTATCTGTTACATTAATAGAAACTCCTTCAAAGTATTGCTCCAAATTCCTTCTATTGTAACTGGAAACGTCTTCATCATACATTACAAACAAACTTTGAGAGCCTGCAACTAATGATTCTTTTAAAGCATCTTTTCTAGCTTCTTCATCATTTACATCAATACGACTAAAGTGTTCAGGTAAGTTTTTCGTATTCACAAAAACTAACAACGCTTCACCCTTTGATGGTTTTTGTAGACCACTAATAAGTTCAGCAAATGAATCTGGTGAAGTGATTGGCTTGTTTGGATTTTTAATTGATGATTTCGAGTAATCAATAAAATCTACTAAGCTTCTTACTGATTTATCATCAGCCTTCACTTTATTATACAACTCTTCTTTATTTTCGCATCCAAAGTATTTAAACAGACTACTCATTTTTTTCACCATCCAAACGAACGTCCATTAGTATTAGCAATTCTTTTAATTCGATTACTTGTTCATCATTAGGATTATCTTCTATAAATTTAATTAATTCTTTCTGACTACCAACACCAAAATAATCTAATACACTTTTTTTATTCATATTGATCCAACCTTTCTTTATCTTTTCTAATTTGAAAATTGAGGAACTTACTATATAATCGTCCGACCCAATACAAAATAAAGATTATCACTACTGCTGAGACTACTGTAGATACTAAAAAGAAACTGAACACAAATAAATAATTAATTACATCATTCTCTATGAAGAAAGATAAAAGCATTGAAGGTATAAATATAGCAAAACTAGCAATGAATATGATTATTACATGCTTTAAATACTTTAATCTCATTAAGGTCACTTCCTTTCAAAATCACCAATTTCAAATCTTGATTTAAAGACACTCACACGTATGTTAGTCCGTAAAACTATTTGACATGTCCTTTAAATGAAGGCTACAAACACGATTAATTAATAAAATTGATCGGTTTCTCTTCTGGATTAATTTTCACGATAAACTTTTCCAAATCACTTCTATCTAACATTTTCACATTACAAGCCTTTGCTAAATCCAAAGCTTGTTTAGTAAAACGTGAATTAGTAATCACCCAAGATTCGTCTGCTTTATAATACGCTTGAGCAGAATAGGCTTCTCTAACAGCATCTAAACCTACATTACTTTTATAACGTTTTGCCTGAACGATAATTTTTTTCTTGCCTTTAAAAATTAAATCAGCCCCGAAGTCGCCTGTTTTTCTAGTAACTTGAGTTTTGTAACCTAACTTTCTAAACAAGACTTTTAAATATTCTTCAAACTCAAAACCCTCCATCACATCAATGTCATTCATTCCAGAGAGTCCTAATGCTTGTTCTAATTTATGGTTACGATAAAAACTATAACTTGTTTTAAGAGCGTAGGCAGTTAACAGTATCGTCACAACAATCCCAATAAATTTAAATTCATTACCTTCTAATAATTCAAAAAAAGAGTTGTCTAACATCAGTTCTCACCACCTCGTGAGTCCTCAACAGACAATTCCATAACCTTACCTTTATGCGTTTCATTTTGATATATTCTTCTTTGTCTTCTCAATCTTTCTAAATCAAGTCCTCTACGCTTAACCCTTTGTTTAGACTTCTTAACATCTTCTTTTGAATGAACAACTTGTTCTTCAAGATCAAGTGCTAAGTAATTTAAATCCATTCCTTTGTCATTACTCAAACTTTGTTTGTTTAGATACTCTCTTGTCACATCCAAATCTTTAACTGATACATTCTTGCCTTCTTGTACATTTCTAACCGCCCTTAATATATCATCTTTTTCTTTTGCATCATTTTCAATTGATAGATGTTTCATTAACTCAGAGTATTGCTTTACATTCATCTCAAATCATCCCTTCTTTATTCATATCCTTCTAACATGCGATCAAATTCACTTTGAAGCCTTTCTTTTTTATGGTCATGAAAAGTTTTTCTCATGACTCTATTCAAAGTATAAATACTTTGTTGTAAGGTGAAATTTGAATTTACATGCTTTCTAGCATTATTACGTTTGTATGTGTTTTTGTTGTAATAATTTTTCTGATAATTATTATATCCTTCATTGGAGCGATTTTCTTTATGAAACTCTCTCATTTCTGTTAATACCGCATTCCCCATTCGAGTTCTTAAATCTTCCAACTTATTATCTTTATAACGATCATAATTACTACCTGATCCAAATAATTTTTCAGTTAATTCTACTTGCTTGTCTAACTCTTGATAAAGTTCTTTCATTTCATCTCCATGAAATTCTTCAAGATATATTCGACCGATTTCATCAATATAAGGTCTAGCTTCATCAACAGAGTTATAACCGTATCGCCACTCACTCATTTTTTCTGGAAGTAACGGAAGGGTTTGTATAAATAACTCTTTCGTTTTATTATAATGACTTAAATCTGTTTTACTTTTAGAACGCACAGGATTTCTAATTAAGTTATCAATTCTTTCATAATCTTTATTCCTGTCAACAATTTCATTTGCTACCTTAGACTTCATTTGATCTAATGATTTTTGTTTTCGTTTACCTCGATACTCTTTGATAAACTCACCCTGTTCATTTTGATATTCCTTTATATCAACAGTTGGTTCTGGTTGTACGATTGCAATATGAACATGAATATTATCTGTATTGTAATGAACTGCTCCTGACCACAAGAGTGTTTCAGTTTTTATCCCTTCGCATCTTGCCACTTCTTCTACAGCTTTTCTGGTAACATCTCTTATTTTATCCTCATTCAATTTACTTGTTTTAGAATCATATAAACCTTGTTCTTCTAACCATTCATTATCAAAACTTATAACATCTTGCCATAAAGGAGAGCCTTTATTTTGGGCATCTTTAAATCCTGCTTTCAATAAAGACTTATCATCATCAGTTAGATAGTTTCGATCTTGAGTAAACAACTCACCATCTTTTTCACTATCATCCATATAATCCATAAACGAATGAAATACATTAAAGTCATTTTGCAAATCTAAATCATGGTTATAATCAACTACCTGTTTTACTTTAGCCCCATCTCGATCAATATACCTGATGTAATCGTTAAATGAATTATCCTTCGATAGTACAAACTTACTTTTCAAAACAACAGCAGGCTTCATTATTTACCACGACTTAATTTTTTTATTCGCTTTGATTCAATTCGCTGATCTACTAAATCTTTTGCAATCGATAATTCATGAGTTTTATTACTTTCAGTAGTCACAAACTCGTGTTCGTTTTGAGTTGCAAAATAATGATTCCAAAACTCTTTTAACATAGAAAGGTCTGTATTCGTATCATTACTAGAAATTCTTAGCTTTTCTAATTCCTCGTAGATAGGAAGCATCAGGTTTTCTAAAACTGCATAAAGCTCAGGGTATTGTTTACCTTGATGCTCTATATAATAATCCATTCCACGTTGCACAATATATGAATACGGAACATTATTATTAAGTTTTGCTAGTCTTTTAATTTCCTCATGTGTCTTCTCATTAACCGTAATATGTGTTTTCTTTTTAACGTTACTCACTTATTTCCGCTCCCTTTTTTGTTTTTTGAACTACATCTTAAATTAAAAACAAAGAAAAATAATCCTAGCACAACAGTCCATGATATTATGATTAATACAATCTTGAAAATCATTTTTCCTCACTCCTTATTCACTACCGACATATCAAATCCATCTTCTGTCACATAACCATCTATGCTCCAAATATTTTCTTTTTTATTCTTTGCATTTATCTCTGATTCCTCAAATTCATTTAAATATTTTGTGTTAGGTTCATAAATATAACCTACTCTTGCGTAACCATTTTCTATCATGAGTTGATTAAAATTAACATCATCTATCCAAACATAAGCAAGCAGTCTATCATAATGATCTCTTTCTGGATTCCCAACTTCTAACGTAACAACGTCACCTTCTTTGATAATTTCCTTTGCATAGTCACTTGATTCTTTACCAAATAGTTGTTCTGGTTCAGTAGGATGGACTGACTCAGGTGTATCAATAAGTAGTAACCTTACTCTTTCTTCAACACCTTCGTCTGTTTTAACAATGATTGTGTCACCATCAATAACTCTAATAACTTCTGCTTCATGTTTTTCTAAAATTATCTCTTCTTTAAACACATTTTGAATACTATCTACCAAACTGTTAGTATTACTCTTTGATATTCCAAGATAGCTACCACCGAGAATTACAACAGCAGTTATTGCACCTATTAATAACTTTTTAATTCCCAACTTTTATCAATCCTCTTCATAAGTAATCATGTTAGACAACATTAAATGAGCTTCCTTTAAAGTTAGACCTAACTCTTGAACTTTTAACAGATATAACTTCTCGAAATTCTTTTCCATACTTTCCAATCTTTCATGAGTAATCTCTAGCGAATCGGCTACTCTTGATAAAGTACGGTTATAGTCTTCACGTTCGTCTTTCATTAAATCGTTATTAGCTATATTCGTTAATAGCAACTTCAAATATTCATTACGTGATATATTTCTTTTTTTAGCAAGACGATCAAAAGCATCAACAACGTTTGAATCCATATCCCTAACTTTAATTTCCATGTAGTAAACCTCCCTCCTTGATAACCAAAGTTCATATGCAAGCAGTAATTAAGTAAGAGCATAAGGGGAACTTGCCCCCAAATTGAGTGGGGGACTAGGCGGTGCCTAGTGTTCTTGTGGGTACATAAAAAACGCTCAAAACCCACAACCAACCCACCTTTTTTTGCATAAAACATGTATAACGTGTATAAAAATACGGTTTTATTTCTCAAAACCCACAGCTGACCCACTAAAAAGAGTTAAAAAAATAGAAAGAGAACGAGTAGTTTAAGATTTTACTCTTACTTCTTCGTCCTCTTTCTTGTCTTTGTCTGAAGTCACTTCATCATCTTCACTTTCTTTTTCTTCCTTTAACTCTTCTACATCTTCTTTATCTGACTCTTTAATTTCTTCTTCTGACATTTTAGACAACTTCTTTTCCATACCTAAAACTTTGTCCTCTAACCCTTTAACTTCCTCTTCCAACTCTTCCTTATTTTCAATTGCGGAATTTATTTTTTGTTCATAGCCACTAATAGTTTGTTCCAATTCTAACTTTTCATCTCCTGAAAGGTATTCCAACTCTTCTTCAGCTTCTTTGATTTTACTTTCTTCTTCTATAATAAATCTATTTTCAAGAGGGATTCTCTCTTTTATGATTGATTCTACTTTATCTTTAGTCCTTTGAATTTCGTGTTCTATACTTGTAATTTCATAATCTTTACCTGACTTTATTTCAAGCCCATTATCAATTTCAATTTCTCTATAGTCACCAGTCAAGACCACAAAATTTGAATCAATGAGATCTATTTCTTCAACAGTCTCTGATTCTAAACCGACTCCTTCTTCTTCTTCTTTCTCAACTCTTACAACTTCTTCATCTCTCGTCTCAGTAACCATCAAATCTATAAATTTATATTTTTCAGGGATTTTTTTAAGATGAACTACGAATATATTATCCGTTTCATAAATAACATCAACAGGGATATTTTCATCTAATTCAATCTCACGGGCTTCAAAACTAATGCTTGGAATTAAACTATCTTCTCCGACATTCTTTTTATCAATTATCACCTCCATAAAGTTTTCCTTTTCATTATAATACCAATTTAATAGAGTCAACTCCGTTTGTTCAAGAGACTCAATTTTTTCATTTAAAGTCGTTTGTCTAATAGGATTATCGTCATACATCCATAATTTAGACGTAAAAAAAATAACTAACAATGTAGTTACTATTACTAAGAAAACTATTATAAACTTGTTTTCCTTTTCGGTATTCAACGAGGTTTTCAAAACTCACCCTCCTTTTTTATTTTTATTTAACATATTTCATCGGATCTTCTGCAACGTTGAAACCCGAAGTTCCTGAGTGACCTAATCGAATTTCAAAATGCAAATGCGGACCTGTAGAGTGACCCGTATGTCCAGAGCCTGCAATCACTTGCCCACCATTTACTTGTGTGCCTACTTTTACTTTAGCAGAACTCAAATGAGCATAAATAGTTGTGTATTTCTTTCCGTCAACCGTGTGATCTACAAATATATGATTTCCCCAACCACCACCACAAGAATGGTTACCTTGAACACAACCGCTATGAACTTTACTCACTACTCCTGTTGCTGAAGCGTAAACTGGTGTTCCAGTTGGCACTCCCCAATCTACTCCGTTGTGCGGTCTTCCCCATCTCGGACCATATCCAGATGTTATTGTTCCTTTTGTCGGTGTAATAAATCCACCAACATAATCAACATCATCACCTGAAGCAGATAATCCCCCTTCACAACTAACTGGTTCTAAATTATTTACTACTTTATTGACATAAGTATAATCACCGTAACAGTAAGGATAACGTTCAGCAGGCTGACCATTCTTTCCACTTGTCGCACAATTATAAAGTGAGGGGTTTTTCTTAGTCTGTTGATCTGAAAACTTCTTTGCTAACTCTTCAGTCCACTTACCACCTCGTTCAGAAACATATCCTACAAATCCTATCCCCATATTATAACTCTGTATCATTGTATTGGAATCAACCCCCAAACTCTTACTTCTATCTAAAACATCTTTAAAATGAATCGCACCTGCATGAATAGAAAGTTTTTGATCTTTAATACAACCTACAGAACCACAGTAACTTTCTGATGCTTGCATAGGATCAGAAATATCTGCATTCCCACCTGTTTCTTGTTGCATTATAGCGAGAAGAGTCATGGTATATTCACCTGCTCCAACATCATCTAACTCTCTTTGTAAATCATCTTTCCACTGCATGACACTAGGACTTATTTGTCCTTCTACTACTTCACCACTAATACAATCATCACCTGAATTACTTGTATCATTAGTGCTAGCAAAAGCACCAATAACCAAGATAAGAATGACTAAAAAGATAAGACCATAAAAAAAACCTGCGACACCAACTAAACCTCCAACTAAAAGAACTACCTTTTTTGAAAGCCATCCTGTTGCTATTTTAAAAGCACTTTTCATATTCCCACTCCTATATTACAAAAATTAATCACCCCACATTAAAACAATATTATCAATCAAGTAATCATCTTCAACTTTTTTATATATAAAACTATACGACTTAGTTGTCTCGTCATGTGCAACAATCAAGCCCATAAAAACATCATCTGAATCAAATTGTTCTGTCGGATAAACGTCTATTGAATCAACTTTATTTGCTTTCAACAACTCCGTTTCACCAGACTTAATATCCTTTACCAACGATTCAGTAGCAACTTCCTCCCAACCCTCTTTTTCATTACTAGTCAATAACTTTGATGCTTGATCAGATTTTTTAAGTAACTCTTTATACTGCTTTTCGCCAACTTTTTCTATAATTTGACTTTCAAAATCAAACTCATCATCAATCGTTTCATACCCTACATCATCTTCTTCATCAGTAACTTCTTCATTTTTATCATCTGCATCATCAACTTCTTCTTCATCAACTTGCTTATCCGAATCTTTATAGTTTTTTTCAATTTCTTTAAGTTGCTCTTGATCAATCTCATCAATCTTTAATTCTTCTGATTCAGGTTCTTTAACTACTTCTTTGTCATCACTACCATCCTTTAACTGACTCACAAAAACAATTACAACAAGTAATCCGATAAAAAGCATAAACCCAAATTTAACTTTTGTCTTTTTAGTTATGTTTTTCATTTTATAGTCCTCCTGTAAAGAGACTTAGCTCTTCATCACTTGCTTCAACTCTAAGCATCATGTTTTGAACCCCACTAATTGCTAACAAGCAATCACCTTGTTCAAAACGAGGTACTTCAGAAATTTCACTTTCTGACACTTCACCATCAAATATACGTCTTAAAGTATCCAACGAATTTGTATCTTGTTGCATTATAAATTTGTACTGGGTTAATTCAAACAAAGTTTTAATCTTACCAACCGTCTCACTACTTGCATACTCTGGAACAAAGTCATTGATAGATTGACTGGCAAGTAATAGACCACCAAAATATTTACGGGCTTCTCTAGCGAAAGTTGTTAAAAAATCAACTGCTAATATGTTTTCTGCATTAACTAGATGATGTGCTTCATCAATGATAACCAATAATCTTCTTGCATCATCTTCTTCAAAGTTAGGGTCTTCGTAAATTTGCTTCATTTGGGGTGCACCAATTTGAATCAAATTATCCCAAATTAAATTTAGTGCATTATACATTTGAGCATTAAATATATTCTCATCTAATCCTGTTAAGTTTCGAATGGAGAAGAATACTACCTGCTCCTTTTGAAAATCTGGAATGGTGGTATGTCCATTAAATAAATGACCATAAGTATTTACAAGGTTGTCTATAACCAACTCAATCTTCTCTAATCGTCTTGACTTCTCTTGTGACAACTCTTTTTTAATTATGCTGTTTCTATCATCTTCATAAAGCTCTTTTCTCACGTAATGTAAAAACTCACTGAATTTAGGATATTCTTTTTGATCTAATTGAGTAACTAAGACATCCTCATCCATAAAACCTAAAGACTCATAGAACATTCGCATTAATCTTTCAAACTCTTCTATTTCTTCTTGGTTAGTAGTTTGTGAGATGTACCTGTAAAAGACAGTCGTCTTTGATAAGTGCTCCATAAAACTCAAACGATCATCCTTTTTAGGATCAAAGTCTTCTTCTCTGCTGTTATCTACTGTTTGATAAACCTCTAGTGGATTAATTAAACCATTAGACCCATCAAGATTTATCATATGACCAGAAAGTGCTTCAATAAGAGTCTCAAACTCACCTGTAACATCAAAACCACGAATGAAGTTATTTCTTGATGCGTTATCCATAGCTAACTTTTTAAGTAATGTTGATTTTCCTGCACCCATTTTTCCAACAACCACACCGTTGAAAAAACGTCTTCTTCTGTCTCTATGAAACAAATCAAACATGATTGCACCGTTAGTGAATGAAGTTCCAAGATAACTACCATTACCATCATTTAATTCAGAAAAGTGATAAGGTAATGCAGATGCTAATGTCTCAGCAGGCATTCCTTTTCCCTCTCTTTTGTTTGAAAATTCAAGTTGCTTTTCGTAAGGTAAAAACATAGATTGCCATTCCCATGCTGTTTCATTTAGAAATACTTGCCCTCGAAAACCATGAGAACTTAACTCAATCATCACGTTCTTTACCTTTTCATCTAAATCAACTAAAGTAAGTCCGTGAACAAATAAACGCACATTCAATAGTTTGACAACTTCACCCTGATTACTGATTTTGTTAAAAAGAGACTCCATTTCTGAAAAGCCCCGACCTGCTTCCATTCTTTCAGATTCTTGTTTAGCTGAACTAAATCGCACTTGATGTTCAACCATGCTTTTGTTGATCAATTCTACAACTTCTTCTTTATTCATTGTTGCTATATCTTTCACCATGATTACATCATTGAGCGATGCTATACGTTCTAACCACATGATATTTACGTTAGATGGGTACTCATATACATGCACACAAGCTTCATAACCATCTCCTTTTTTAATATATTTATCTTCAAAAGAAATTCCACCTTGTGGTTGTATACTCGCTAAAAACTTCTTATCTATTTCACGGTTATTAAACTTTTTTTCATTACTTTCTGAACTATCATTAGACTTATTTTTTTTAAAAAGTCGTAACATATACATCCTCCTATTTATTAACTAACTTCGTATTTTGATTATTTAATAAGAACAGAACATCTTGTTTTTTATCAAAATCTATTACCTGCACTGGAAAAGAATTTTGTTTACTTCGCTTCACCTGATCTATTGCTGAATTTAAACGCTCTTTTGTTTCAGCATATAAAAATATAAAGAATTCTCTATTTGTTCGCTCTTTTTCTAGAAAGTCGAACTCAAACAATTTTCTTTGAATGAACTTCAATCGTATTGGATCATCTGTTTTCTCCATCTTCCTAATCCAATATTGGCGTTGTGCAGAAGCATCTACTGGAAAATTCATAATAACTTCTTTAAATGAATCATTAAAACTTCTTAAAAAACCTGATCTTTGATAAAGTAATTGTTTTAATTCCTCATTATTTTTTGAATATAAATCTGTCGTTTCAATTTGAAGAATTTCCATATAACCATTTCGAGTGTGAATCAATCCATCTTCTGTTTTCAAAAAGGGAAGTAGTGTATACGATTGTCTTAATACTTTAGGTTTTTTCTCTTTAACACTTTTCACTTCAACCTTTTTTTCTTTTCTATTTTTTCTTTTCTGTTTAGCATCGTTTTCTTTTTCCAATTTTAGTTCTCCTTTCAATACAAAAAAGAGCAGGATAAACCCGCTCTTTTACAATAACTTTTTTATTCAGTTTCTTCTGGATCTACTGGATCAGTCGGCTCTTCTGGATCTACTGGATCAGTTGGTTCTTCTGGATCCACTGGATCAGTTGGCTCTTCTGGATCTACTGGATCAGTTGGTTCTTCTGGATCCACTGGATCAGTTGGCTCTTCTGTTTCAACTAGTCTAGCAATAGCATTTTCTAATTGGTCTTTTGCGAGGTCAACTTGCTTTTGTGAAGAATCCTTATCAAGTAAAACATTCTTAGCATTATCTAATTTTTCAAGAAGTACATTCCAAGTTTCTTCTGTATAATCAACGCTCACTAACCCCTCAGCATTATTAATAAGTGATTCTAATTCATATATATCTTTTGTACCTACATGAATCACTTTATTAATAGGCAAATCTTCATTAATATTTAAGACTTCACGTTCAATCTCTTTACCATTTTCATATGTCACTTTATATTTCGTTGTACGACTACCAGCAACACCTTCTTGAACAACCTTTTCTTTGCCTTTTTCTAAAGTAGGATCTTCTATTCTTTCAACCTTAAACCCTAAATAATCTGTTTTATAGCTTACATCAGTAGTAATTACTGGCTCTGGATCTGTTGGCTTTTCTGGTTCAACTGGATCAATTGACGTTGGCGGTACTGGATCAGTTGGTTTTTCTGGCTCAGGATCAACTGGATCAATTGGCGTTGGCGGTACTGGATTAGTTGGCTTTTCTGGCTCAGGATCAACTGGATCAGTCGGTGTTGGTGGTACTGGATCAGTTGGTTTTTCTGGCTTAGGGTCAACTGGATCAGTCGGTGTTGGTGGTACTGGATCAGTTGGTTTTTCTGGCTTAGGGTCAACTGGATCAGTCGGTTCTTCAGATCCTACAGAAACATTATTATCAATTGATGCAAGTAAATCCTCACTTTCCTCAGTTTCATTACCATCAAACACTAATAACCCTTCGTCATTACGAACAAACTGATTTTCCGACTTATCTTCTTTTGCTTGAGCTAGTACAATATCTTCTAAATGGTCAAGATCTCTACCTGCGTTATCCTCTTCTGCTTGAGCTAGCACGATATCTTCTAAATGGTCAAGACTTCTATCTTCCATAACAAACTCTTCTGCTTCCTTTTGCACAATGCCTTCTAAGTGGTCAAGATTCCTCTCTTTATTTTCATTTATTTCAAATACATAATCACCATCAACGTCTTTTTCAAAGTCAATTGAGGGTTCTTTTTGGTTTTCATTCTCTTGATCTATAACTTCTTCTTCCTTTCCTTCTGTCACTTCATCTGTTTGAAGCACTTTAAAACTACCATACCCAACACCACTTACTAATACTGCTGACAAAGCAATTGCACCAATCACTTTAGCTTTCTTGTTTTTATTTTCTACATTACCCATACCTATCAATCTCCTTTTAAATTCTATTTATCTTTCTTTTTATCTTCGCCCTCTTTTTTTTCGTGATCTAAAACATAACTCATTAATTCATCATTTTCACTATCATCAATAAACTGCTTAGCTCCTGACACATCATCTAATTCCAAATACGCATTAACAATTTGTTCAGGTCTTGAATCTTTTTGTTTTACATCATCCTTTAACTCAATTATCTTTTCATAATCAGAATCACTAATTGCTATTTCAAATTCTAATACGTTTGATTCTACCTTTGTTGCTAGATCCCTGATTTTTTCCATATCATGCGTTGCTTTATAGTAACTTACGACAGTTTCATCAAATCGTGGCTCTAATTCAATTGACTTCTCAGGCTGATCATCAAATAAATATGCTAGCAACATAACATCTTGATTATCATCATCTAAATTGTCATACGTAATATCGTCAAAATAAACAGTTGCTTCATCATATTTTTTCAATGAAAAACTTCGTAACCCTAAAACTAATACTTCCTCTTGATTAATAGCTTCTTCATCTTTCGTATCTGCTCCAAATGAAAGCATCCCTAACTCAAATGGATTTATAATTATAAAAAGCACACTAATAACTGCAATTATTAGTGGGGTAATTATCTTTGATAAAGAAAACTTCTTTTTAACTCGCTGATACCTTCCTCCCACTAAACCACCCCTTCCCAAATCTCTTTTACGAGTATGAGGTTTTATAGGAGTTAACAAAGAGTCATGCTCCACCTCTACTTCATCACTTGATTTTTCATCATTTAAACCTTGTATTCCACTTATTTCTTTAGGTGTGTCTTTTTGCTTCACACCTTGTGGAAAGTCTTCGCTCTTGTTATCAACAATTTCAAAAGTCTCTTGAGATTGTTCAATACTGTCTTGTTCTATATCTCTTTTAATTAATTTGTACTTTCCATCTACAAATTCAACACTAGACTCTTTCTTCTTATTAATTTCAGTGTTTTTAATCTCAACTTTATTCTTATTAAGATTTTGAATCTCATCAAGTAAATTCTTATTTGCAATACTATTTTTATCCAAGGAATGATAGATTCCTTTATTCCGTTTTAAAAAATAAGAAATAGTATGATAGTTTTTCTTATTAGGATTCGAGCTTGATGATGTAAATAGGTAAAGCAACGTTCCACCTACAACAATGTAGTAAGGAATAACAAACACTTTATGAATTGAATCACTAAATACTGTTAAAGAAAACACAACCATAATACCTACAATTGCTAATTCCTTAATTTCTAGACCAAGAATTTTTGGTTTAGCCCTTATTTCTTTAGGTATTTCAAAACCTTCCAACTTAAAACCTCCTTTATAAATAATTAAGGATTCCGCAATATGCGAAACCCTTAATTATCTTAATCTATATTAAAGTCTTTAATATTCTTTTCTAAAGGATTACTAACACCTAAATTTCCTACCGCCTTTCTCCCAGTAGAAGAACCACTTTTTATACCTGCACTAATATTACCTAAATTCCTTCTTAAATTAGTTCCAGAATTATACCCTTTGGCTTGTGTAATCGCTCTTCTTTGCCCTCTTGCACCTCCACCAAAGAATGTTGGCTTATAATATGGATTGTTAGAAACCTGTTTAGGATCTATGTTAATAAACGATTGATCCTGACTTCCGCTTGAAGAATTCGAGCTACCAATACCTGAACCAGTTGAACTACTATCATTTGGTCTTCGTATTGTGTTTTGACCATCACTTGAAGGAATAGATCCACCCTTTGCACTCATTGCACTACTATCAATAGGTCTTCCTCTTGTATGTTGTCCATCACTTGAAGGTATAGGTTCGCCATTTGCATTCATTTTACTACTATTAATAGGTCTTGAAGCTTTCCCATCATTTAAAGGTATAGAACCTTTAGACTTAGTATTATTTTTACCTTGTTTACTATTTGAAGGAATCGCACTACTACCTTTTCCTGAACCCATTCCATTCTTATCATTTGGTCTTCTGACTTGATCATCACTTGAAGGAATAGATGTACTATCACCATCTAAATCATTAGGCATAGAATCATTTGGTCTTGTTAATTGGTCATTTCCATCCAGTGAACCACCACCATCATTTGGAGGTATCGGAGGATTACCGCCACCATCATTTGGAGGTATCGGAGGATTACCGCCACCGCCACCACCACTCGGGGATGTTGGAGGATTACCGCCACCGCCTGAGGAAGGAATGTTCTTACTTTCAGACTTTGCAGGTCTGCCTACTAAGCCTTTTGTAAATGCACCTGCACCTGCACCTGCTCCCATAGCAGAACTTGCCATATCAGCACCTTTTCCTGCAAGTTTTGGAATAGCACCTGCTCCTTTAGATACTGCCCAAGCACCCATTAAAGCTTGATAGCCTGAACGCAACCCTGCATCAATACCTAATAACCTTTGTACAATGTCAGGAGCATCTAACAATGCCCAAGTACCCGCAAGTAACATTAATATATAGGTTATCGTTCCGAGAGAACCTCCTGCTTGCAGTCCTACTAACCAATTTGCATATACTATAAACAGCTTTAATATTAAAACCATCACAAAAAACACAGCAAAAGAAGAGACAATCTCTGTAATCATCTTTTTGGTTCGCTGTCCGCCTGTTAAATCAGTCGCCGCAATAAACATAGAAAAGATCATATGGAAACCTAAGTCAAAAACTATTCTTCCCATTTTTACAACTGTAATTATTAAAGCGAACGATAAGATAAGTTGCGTAATAAGAATCGTACCCCAATTCACTGAATAACGATAATAAGACTCTCGCCCCACTGTTGTGGCAGGAATCATATTTTTACGCAAAGTACGAAGCTCCATTTCTTTATCTCTACCACTTGGATCTGAACGATGTGCAAGCACATCGTAAGACTTAGGATGATTTTTTTTTATATCACTTAACCATTTTTCATCTTTCCAAAAGCCTTCTCCATCAAATAAATCTATTTTTTCAGTCGGCTCAAAATAGTACCAAGACTTTATCTCATTTGCACCGCTCATATCAGGAGTTCCTTTTTTCGGATTATTTGGATGAACTGGTTGAGGTAAACCGCCTTCTCCCCCATATTTGAAATCCTTATCTACATACATTTCTAAATCTGCAACGTTTGTCGCTAGTACATCATTAGCCAAACTCCCTCTACCATCTACTAAATCTATTCCATTAACCATCACTTTATTAAGTAACGGAAATATGGCAGGTATCACAACTAGCATTGTCACTGCAATTAAAATATTCATCAATAAATCTTGACGTTTTTCAATTTTATTAAGCATCAACATAATTCCAACAACAATTAAAGTTAATAGGAACAACCCCATCACAAATGGTTGAAAACTCTCCATTAATTGACCTACTGCTGAGGTTTCATAAAACTCACCAAATGTAATAATATTGTCGACACCTTTTTCAAGGTTACGCAAAACCATATCAAAAAAGCTTACAGTCCAGTACCCAAGTGTTCTTAACATATCACCATAAAAAAGCCCTTTATCAATCGACAAGATGCCATCTAAATCTTGATGAATCTTTTTAACATCTTCTTCACTAGCATCATGCAATTCTAAATCATCAGCAAAAGCAATATCATTGATAGCCACAAAAAAGATCATGGTTGACATGATTACAAGAAAAACCTTACTCCATCTTTTCATATATTAGCCAACAAAAAAAGAGCAACTATAATAGTTGCTCTTTAAGGCTTTCACCTTCTTTCATCTTATATTTTAAATCTTATTTTACTTCTATATCTAATTCATTCAGATTAGCTATCCGAACATCAACCATTTCCTTTATTTTAAACTCAAATTCACTGGATTCATCTTCAATTTGATCTTGAATCTTTTTATTATGCCAAGTAGTATTACGATTACGATTATCATTTTCTTTTGCGTGCATCATCTCAGTGTTAATTACTTTTCCACCTTCTACATAAGACAGTCCATCCATTTTGGGAACCCAAAATCCACCAGCAGACTCTTGTTTAGAATGTGCATATTCGCTGTAATAAACTTCGCCTTTATCTTTATCATAATCACTATCTAATTCAGAATAATCCACGCCATCCAAACTTACTAAATAAGCTCCTTGATCATGTTCTTTTAAATTATCCCCCAACATATTAATGAGGTTAGTTTTCTCTAAATCATCAACACTTGCATCAGTTGTAATCAAAAAGAACGATTCCTCATTATCTAACTTCTTTATAAGCTCATCATACTCTAGAACCTCGACCGCTCCACTCTTCACTCCATCACCACATGCAGTTAAAACAAACATTAAAACTAAACCTCCAAATAATACACTTAGTCTTTTCATCTTTATTCATATCCCCTTTTGTTAGAAAACTAACATAATTTAAAATAATAATAGAAGTTCGTTAAACACACTATATCACACTCATGCGTTTTAATCCAACTTTATTTTACCTTTTGTTACGGTGAGTTTGGGGTGGAGGTGTTTCAAGAATAGCTCCCTTTTCTTCATTAACTATCTGTTGAATTTCCCACCAATAATTAAGATAATCTTCTGACACTATTTTATTAAATATAATAGTTATTTTTTTATAGTAGTCATTTTCTGCTCTTAAATCATAGACAAGATGACTAAACACATGTAATAGCGACCAATCTTCCAAATCCTCGTAACTTCTCGATCTGTTTAAGTTAACAAATGTCTTTTTGATCCTCGTTATTTCTTTTTGTTCAGTCACCTTGGATAGCGGTACATATTGATCTTCATCTTTAAACGAAGATGTAAATACAATTCCATCTAATTCTATGTCATGATATTTATTTGACGTTAGTGGCAATGTAAGAACTGATATATCTGTATCAAAGTCTTCTGCTAGATACTGATACCTAAACTTGTGATAAGTAGAAGATTCTAGCGAATTAAATATGGGTCTAGGAGCAATTTTATTTCGTTTATTATCTTGACGTTTATTAACACGAATTACAACTGATTCTCCTTCTTTTAATTCCATCAACTCATCAGGTAACAACAATGCTCTTTCTTTAACTGACTCACTATGAGATTTATCGGTAGATAAAAGTTGCCCTGTTCGTGAAACATCTGTAATTGTTTTAGTGCCTAATAACCCTGAATATTGTTCAGCAGTTTCTTTATCTTGAGTAAGAATATAAATTTGGTTTGAACAGTTACCTATAATTGTTTCAGCTTCATCTCCATATTGTGACTTTATTTGTGAATAAGCTTGTACAACTAAATGAAATCTAAATCCTCTCCCTGCTCCAACTGTAACCATACTCGCCATCCCTTCAACGGTTGGCATATTACCAAACTCATCTAACATAAAATGAACATGTCGATTCATTTTACCTGACTCCATTGTGGCTTTTTCTGCATTAACTCGATATAACTGACTTACAAAAATACTTGCAAGCACGTGGTTTGATGAATCAAAGTCTGGTGTAACCATAAACACTGCTAAAGGCTTATCACCAAATCCAACATCCGTTAAATCCATACTATTATAACTTGTTAAACGAGCATTAGGTTCACTTGTAAATATTTGAAGTTTTTGCATTGCAATCGCAAAAATACTTGCTCTTGTATTTCCACCTGCGAAGTTACTTGTTGCATACATTAGCTTAGCAGGATTTTGATCAGGTCTTAATTGGAAGAAATCATCTAAAGCATTATTACCATCATCATCTTCATCACTACCTAAATCTGATAAAAAGTTAGCTACTGAATACATATTTATCTTTTCTTCCTGACCTCTTTCTAATGAATCTTCTGTTATAGCTAAAATAATGGCTGTTACTAAAGATTTAGCAGATTCAGACCAGAAAGGATCTTTAGCATTTGGATCATGGTACAAACTATGTCCGATTGAAGTAGCGTATTGTTGAGCAAGACTCTTATCCCCTAATTTCCAAGCGTTTATAACCATTTGAAGTGGATTGAAGCCCATACCCATATGCTGTTGAATCAGGTTAAAAACATGAACTTCATAACCTCGTTTAACCAATGTGTCATAAGAAGCTCCTGCTAATTCACCTTTTGGATCATTGACAACTAATGATGGTTTATCCTTTGCACGACTTAATACATCTAGCATAGGTACAACAAACGTTTCACCTTTACCTGAACGAGTAATACCAATACACATTGTATGTACGGGTGATTCATCAATCATTAAGCGATAAGACCTTCCTTTTTCATTAACCCCACCAATAATAACTCCACCAGAACCCTCATACTCTTCTGTTTTAGATGGAATCACCTTATATTGTTTCTTCAATTCTTTTACATCTTCAAACCTTCGACTACCATGTTGACCTGAGTCCAAATCATCAAAGTTCATTTTTATATTATAAGAAATCTTAACTATTAAGACAATAACTAATAAATAAAAGATTACATACCCCATTAACATATCTCCATGAACTGTTAGAAACCAATCCCAACTAAAATTAAAATTTACAATGTCAGGATCATCCATAAAAGCAATTAAAAAATTACCTATTTCTCTCAGAAAGGAAATAATAAAATTAGCCACAAAAAAAGAAATTGCTATAATAAATAAAGCAATTCCTATTACTAACTTCTTATCGCCAAGTTTCTGGGATATTTGTGTAGGATTCAAAACAACCCCCTCCTTCTAGCTTGATAAACAACTCTACTTTCATTAAACTTGACGACCAATTTACATATTCGAATAATTTACTAATAATTCCTTTTCAGCACCTTCCAATTCTTTTCGATACTTCTCGAAGACTTCATATTCATCGAAACCTTCCATTCTCTCCATTTCCAAACTGTATAACTCTTTATTCTGCAACGTTATTAATCCCATTACTTTTTCTAAAGAATCGGAATCATTTAAACCTTTCACTTTATCGTTATGAACACTCTTATAAAAATCACTCGTTTTTAATAAGTTTTTTGCAATTCTACTTTGTACATTAGAATGTCTCAATATCCTTTCGGCAACATATATCTTGAATTCATTAATTATAGATTCATCAACGATTCCAGTTTCAATAGCAAAATTAACATAATTAAAATAAAACAATGCGGTTAAATCTTGCTTTCCTAACTCTTCATACAACTGACTAACCCTTGAATCTAATTCTTTAAAACTATCATAATTTAAACCACTATCAAATCTAGGTTCAAACACCTTTTCAGCAAGGTATATTTCAATAGCCACTGCAAGTTCTTCCTCATTTTTCATACCAATAAAATTCAATACATATTTCTTAGGATTTTGAACCAACAAATCATTCATCAACACCATTCCTCCCCATTCCAAAACATTATTTTTTTATATTAGATTAACAAAAAGCCGACTTAATTTAATTCCTTACCTTCTTTTCACAAACCACTCACTAAAAATTCTCAAATAAATAAGCAAAACCAACACTGGCTTTGCCCACCAAACAACTTTCCCTGATTTACCTAAATTAAGTTCTTTAGAAACTTCAATCGAATGTCGTTGATACCTTTCTTTCCATGTTTCGGACACTACTTTTTCTTTTAACATATCTAAAACACCACCTTTTATTAACTACTAAAGACGAACCCACCTACAATAAGGATCACTAACAAAAAGATTGTTTCACCTAAAGTTAAAGGTAAAATCAAAAAGCGAGAATTTAGTGTACTTACCTGATGCCTAGCTTCCAACTTCTTATGTAAGTAAAGTAAATAATCCGCATAAACCTTAGCATCTTCTATCGTATTAATTTTCAACGACACCAATCGTTCAAGCTCTTCATCTTTTAAATTTAAATTCCAACGTTTAACAAGTTCTATTATTTTACTCTTGCTAATAGACACTTGATCAATCAATGATTCTGATTTTTCATTATTTTTTTGTTTCATTTTTTTAAAGTTGTTCAATCTACCTTTTATTAACTTTCCATAAACCCTTACATTATCTACCTTTATATCTGTATTTCTCTTCTTAAAATACCTTTTAAACACAACATCATGCCCTTTCAAATAGATAGGACAACAAGTTAATAGACTTAGCAATCAAGCCCTACGCTACCTATTTCAATTAATAAGCTATTTCGTTTACTTCTTTTTCTTTATGATTTTTTTTATCTTTTTTTAGTTCATTAATCGACTGCTCATAGCAACCTTTAAATAACTCTCGATCCTCTTGCAAAAAATCATTAGGATCTTTCATATTTTCATTTCTCGGGTATTTAAAAATGTTCCAATCAGCACCTATTTCATATTTTTCAACCATTCCGATAAGTACATCCATTGCTTCTCTACCTGCTTTATCATCATCTAAAGCAAATAAGATATTTTTATCTTCAAACAACTCCTTATTGCTTTTCATATATTCAGTTAACTGCCTTGTTTTTGTTGAACCTGTTAAAGAAATAAAACTAACATCAGGGTCAATTTCTTTAAAACTTAGACCGTCAAATAACGCTTCAGTAATGACAACTACATCTGAATAATTATTTAGCTCAATAAAAAAATCCCTCGATTCTTTTGAGGGATTTACAACTAATTGGATTTCTTTTGGACTAGCATCTGGATTAATACTTGACCGAAGTAACATCCGATCAACATGACCTTTTTCATCTAATATAGGAAGAATGATATTTCGTTCATGCATAAAGGAACTCTTACTGTAATCCTTTTCCCAAAGAGGTTTCATTTTATTAAACATATGTTTTACTATCTCTTCATCTACAAAATCAACGATATATTCTTTCGATATTTCTTTTGAAATACCACGATATCCTTCGTCAAGCGTAGGACTTAGAGTGTGTTTTTGAACATGTTCAAACGCTCGTCTTGACCAATCAAGTGCTTCAGCTTGCTTAGTAGATAAATCAGGATAACTGACACTTAAATTTTGCATTCTAATTTCTTCAGCACTTTTAACATTTTCATAACGAACAAACGTCTTTTCACCACATTCTTCAGCCCTATTACACATAATCATTTTAGGATTATTTTTATAAATGAAGGCTTCATGCTCATCACAATCAGGACAATCACATAAAAAATAACGTCCATGATCTTCTGCATTACGATCTTCAAGCATTTCCTCAACGTTTTTAAAACTCATAGATTCGTTGGAGGACATGATCATCAAGCCCCTCTTTATGCACTAGCTCTTCTGCTTCTTTAACAAGCTCTTCAAAAAAGCTATTAATAACAGGGTTCAAAACCTTCAAATTAAAATCATCATCTGTCATAAGAATATCTCCATCAAACAACTTCACATGAAACTCTTCTTCAAAAGCACTTAACAACGCTAAATGTTTTGTGTAACAATAATCAAATTCAAAATAATTAATTAAATGTTTAAACAAAACATCTTGATACCTTTGATATGCCCTGTAGTTAGGATATAAAGCTCCGATACGATCTGCACTTAATGAATTTAACTTTGCAGGTACATAATTACAATACATTGCGAATCTATTTTCATCTTCCAAAAAAGAACTAAACCCCTTTTGCAGATCAGAAGTATCGTCATCATATATCAATTTAACAACAAGATTATTAAGACCTTCAAGAGTTGCAATGATATTTGCTAATTTAGAGTAAAATAAGTGTCCTACACTTTTTGAGATATGAGTATATACTTCGAGGCTTTGATTTATGTTCATAAAGAAGGGTATTGGTTTTGTTTCAGGAGTACATAATACTTCGTCATATCTCACAATAAAGCGAGAAAATTTTTCATCTTTTATATACTCTTCTTCTTTTTCTTTTATATTTTCAATTGTAGAACGATCTTTTTTATCAAGTAAACTTAACAACTGTTTTTGTAAATCCTCACCTTTAAAAACAACATCCTCATCACACACTATTTCACCATAAAGCAAGATCTGAACTCGTTTAGTAATTTGCTTCCCACCCAGATCTACTGCCCTTTTTATCACGATAGATATTTCTTCTAATTCAAAAAAGTAAAAGTTTCTATCCTCATTAAGACCACTAACCACTTCCCCACCTTCAACAAAGTTAATAATTAAATCTCTCAAGATTTATTCCACCTCTTTTTCAACTGAATGATTAACTTCCAACTCTTCAAAACTAAAAACCGTTATACTTTCAACCCCAAGTTGCGTTGCTGTTACATCTTCTAAAGTTAAAACATCTTCATAATTTGCAATCCCGCCTTCATAAGTAAAGTCACCCCTTTGAAGAGAACCTTCACCATTAATAAAGTATCTAAATAGATATGAAACCTCATCATCTTTTTCTTCTGAAAATGGAATATGACTAACTATATTACAAGAATCTCCTTCATAATCATCTAAAGAAACAATAAAATCTTCCAAATTTATCAATTCTTTATGAGATAACTTTTTAACACCTTGATGTTTAACAAATCCACTTTCATAAATCCCAGTATCATTCTCATAACAAACAAAAAACTCTTTACTGTCCTCCAACTAAATCACTCCTTAAATTAATATATAGGGGCTTGTCACCAAACCCCTAAGCCTTACTTAACAATACGACCATCTAACCAAGTGACGAGTGAAGCTCCTAACCACACAATAGCAAAGCCTATCACCACGTTTACCATCCAACCTGTTTGTTGTTCTTTCTTTTGAGGATCTTTAGCAAAAATATACATAAGACCGATAACAATTAAAGCTAAGCCTGCAACTGCAAGTGATACTGGTTTAATTCCATTTGCAATCTGATTGATTGTACTTGTAACATTATTCAAATATTTCACCCCCTCTCAATAAAAACTTGTTAAGAGTTCAACAAGTCTACAATGACATCTTTATTTTTAGTCACTTCATCTAATACAACCTGTTTATGCAACTTATCTAACCATTCAAAGTAATTAATGCCACTAGAATTTAATAAATCCTTTGCCATGCTTTCCATATCATTAAATCCTATTGGACGTTGATTACGAACACTTGGACGTTCAGGCTTTTTAACTTCTGCTTTAGAAATTTCACCTTTATGATCTTTATTTGGCTTACTCATTTCAACTCACCTCCAAAATCAAAAATAATAGGAGATAGTAGGAATCGAACCTACTCCAAAACCAAAACCTCCATAAGAAATGCACTCTTGAAATTAATCAAAAGTGCATTAACATTTCGTTATTAAAATAAACTTAATAGGACTTCTCTTTTCTTTCCCACAATACAAATATAACACCTTTTTCAACTGAATAAGTACCAAGTAAGTACCAAAAAAGTACCAAAAAAGTACCAAAAATTTTTAAATTAAATGTTATAAGCAATATAGATGAACTGGAAGAATCAATCCTGCCCCAAACTTAAAATTCTCCAAAAAAAAAGATGCACCCTTGACGTTAATCAAGAGTGCATCTATATATTGCTACTTTAATTACTGTACTAATTTCTTTTTACGGTAAACAAAATAACCACCTAAAGCTAGTAATAGTAAACCTGCTCCAATTAAAACATAATCCGTTCCCGAACCTGTTTGTGGTATGTTGTCAACTCGGTCATTATACACTTCAAAATTGTTAACTTGACCATCTGTATCAATTACAAATTCAATTTCATCCTTTTTGGTCACATGACCTTCTGGAGCTTTAGTCTCTTTAAATGAATATTCCCCATAAATCAATCCATCTATGGATGCAATTCCATTTTCATCTGTAACAATTACATCAATAACATCACCTTCAGAATCTAATACTTCAAATTCTGCTCCTGAAAGTAATTTATCCGAACCTGTTTCTTTCTTAGTAATCTCTAATGAACCTTTAATTAAACGGTTCTCTACTTCATAGGAGAAACTAGTTTTTTCTTCTGTAATTTCGAAACTTTCCTCAAAATTACCTAAGACATAACCTTCAATAGTTTTTATCTCCTTGATTGTATATTCACCATAAGGAAGATTTAAAGATAAATAACCTTTTTCATTTGTTAGCAAGTTATCCACCTCGTTACCTTTCACATCCTTAGCTACCTTACCATCAATTGTTGTAACTTCAAACTCTACTCCTTCTAAAAATTCACCAGAAACATTATCTCGCTTAATTAGCTCAACATCACCATTTACAACCTTATTATCAAAAGTAAATGAAATGAGTTGATTCATATCCTTAACCTCAAACTCTTCTGATATATCTGAAAGAATATAATTTTTGGGAGATTTAATTTCAGTTACTTGATACTTACCATAAGGAAGATTTATTTTAGCAAACCCTTCTTCATTCGTCTTAATAAAATCTACAGCTTTGCCATTTCCATCAACAATCTCAAACTCGGCATCAGCTAAAGGCTTGCCTGTATCTTTATCTATTTTCAAAATTTTAAGATCACCTGTAATCAAGTCATTAAAAATTTCATGTTTAGAGACCTGACCGTCTGTATCAATTACAAATTCAATTTCATCTTTTTTGTTTACATGACCTTCTGGAGCTTTAGTCTCTTTAAATGAATATTCCCCATAAATCAATCCATCTATCGATGCAATTCCTTTTTCATCTGTAACAATCACATCAATAACTTCACCTTCCGAATCTAACACTTCAAATTCAGCTCCTGAAAGAAGCTTATCCGAACCTGTTTCTTTCTTAGTAATCTCTAATGAACCTTTAATCATCTCGTTTGTTACATTACGTTTTACTACTTCTCCATTACTCTTAATTTCAACTCCTGTACCTGATTTATTATTCTTAATATAACCTTCTTTTGCTTTTACTTCATGATATGAATAAACTTCATTTGCTTTTAAACCCTCAAATATTACTTGTCCTTTTTCATTAGTTGTTTGCGTTTTTCCTACTTTATTACCATCTGAATCTCTTACTTCAAATTTAACGCCTGATAAAGGTTTATTTGTATCTACATCCGTTTTTGTAATTACTAAGCTACCTTTACTTATATCATTCTCTACAGACAAAGTAACTGACTGACCTGCTGTTGTTATTTCAACATCAAACTCTTCACTGGTCGAATTATAACCTTTAGGTGCTTTTGTTTCTTTAACTGAATACTTACCAACTGGCAAATTAAAACTTATAGTACCTTTTTTTGACGTTGTTCCTTTCGCTACTTCTTTACCATCGGAATTATATACTGTAAACTCAGCACCAGATAATTTGTGGTCTTCATTATCACTGTCTTGCTTGTTTATTTTAATGTCTCCTACTGGATCATCATAAGTTGCACTAAATGAACCTGATGACGAAATGGTTTCATTTGAGACCCAAGTAATTCTTTGATAATTTACTCCCTGATTATCTGTTGCATTTGGATTTTTCGATGCATACTTAGTTAAGTTTTTAAATATTACATCTCCTGTTACTTTAAACGAAACCTTTCCGCCTTTCTTAATGTCTTTATAGTCTATACGCAAGAACGATTCTTGACCCTTTAGAACCTGTCCATCCGACATTTCCTTACCATTCTTATCTACGAAATATCCACCATTCAAACCTTTTTTATCTAACTTTAATTCACCTTTAATATTGTCAACCTTAACTTGTACTGGCTTTTCAGTTTCATAGAAACCATTTTTAGCTACAAAATCATTTCCCTTGCTTCCTAAAACATCAATGTTCAACTTCTCTTCTTTAGGAGTGCTTAAAATATTTTTTTCTATAAAGCTTACTTGGTTCTTAATTGCTTTAATCATATCATCTGACTTAGACTCATCTACAAGTCCACGAGTATGTTTAATAATATCTGACTTTCTTAATTGTTTTTTAGAACCTTTATCATTTGTAACTAAATATAATGAAAACTGAGTTACATAATAACGATCATCTTTATTAAATCCATACTGCTTGTTAAATATTGCTGTTCTATCTTTTTCTCCATCATAACCATAAACCATTGCTGTATACTCAGCGTTACTTACTTTCTCATTCGTTGCTACATAGTTAGTTCCTTTTGTATCGGGGCTTGCCAAATCCCAATTTAAGCAATATACCGCTGTTTTATTATCGTCTTGCTTAACTCTAGTTCCTAGCAAAGCACCTCCGTTCGGATTTTTTTCTGTTATTCTATCTATCCAACCGTATGATTTTACCCCCATATCATTTGTAAAGTTACCTCTACTTAATGATGAGAAAACTTTTTCTCTTGGTGCTGACACTTTTGTTAACGGATTATTAGAACTAAATGTTGCTAATTCATGATATCGACTTTCTTTATTTTCTTGTATAAATCCTTCTTCACTTTCTTCTTCATTAAACTTTACCTTTTCTTGTTTTTCTTCTTTATTTGGTTCAGTCTTTTCTTGCTTAACTTTTTTCTTAGGTTCTTTTGTTTTCTTTATTTCTTTAATAGATTCATTATTCTCTTCTTTCACAGGATCACCTTTATTCTTAATAGGCTCTTTATCTTCCTGTCTAGATTGTGCCACTTCTTTTTCAGCCTTTACTTTCTCTTCTTGTCCTGTTTCTTTAACGCTATCCCTATCAACAGTATTAATATCTAATTCGTCTAATTCTAGCGTTTCAACATCGTCAAATTTATCAGCATCTAAATCCACTTCTGCTAATGAAACAATTGGATTTAAAATAGTTGAAAAAATCATTAATATTAACATAAAAACTGGCATTACTCTCTGGTTCGTCAATAAAATCGCTCCTATTTCCATTTAAAATATTAAAAATGAATAGCTAAATCAAAATAACTAAACCTTTCCACGCAATCATAGGCATCACCCCTTTCAGAAATAAATTTATGTAACACTCTACAGAACGCATTAGTGTGTTGAAATTAAAAAAGAGCCACAATTATAATGTGGACTCTTACAAATCGTCAAAAGCATTCTTTATATTTTTACTACTCTTTCCATAGTCATACACATTTGTTAATTCACCTTGTACGACAATACGATCTGAACCATCATCAGAGTAGCAACTAATTAAACTTACTAATTCTTCGCCTTCAACATCATCCATTACATCAACTCTTGAAGGTTCGACAACCTCACTTTGTATCATTTTATATTCATATACTTTATTCTTATCTGTTATATAGATTGGATCACCTTTACTAATTCGTCTAATTGGAGCAAATAGAATGTCTGGATTTCGTGAATTATGACCTATCAACGTATAATTTCCTTTACCCATCACCTGATCGGGCTTCATTGTTCCAATTGCGTTTCTAAGCACATTTTGTGACGTTCCATACATAATAGGTATATTTACACCTACTGACGGAACATAAACGCCACCAACTACATTTTGCTTATTGATTACAGGGTTTCTATCCATCGTCTTTAAAGTTTCAACACTATCGTAATCAAATAATTCATTTTCAACTTTTTTTTCACTTTCTTTTAATATCTCATTTTCATTCTCACTTTCTTTTAACCTCTCTAAATTACTTTTAATATCACTTGCATCCAAATTATTCCTATAAGCACTTTCCAATTGTTTGGGTGCAATAAAGTTATTTACTATCGGTTGATAAAAAATTAATACTATTCCACCAACAAAAAAAGATACAATTAACGCATTACCTAATAACTTTTTCAGAAGATCCCTCCTAAACACATAAAAAAGACAGACTAGGAACAACCCTAATCTGCCTGATTTAAATAAACTTATTGCTAAAACAGAAAACTACTTCCTGAGCTTGCATTTTTCGCATGTGTTACCTGACAATGTGCCAGTGATTACTCGGCAACGACCACAGAAACTATTCAATACTATCACTCCTTTAATAAAATAAGTTAATCAATGTCTTTTATAGTGAAAATAAAAAGAGCACTAGACCCGTTAAACATAAGTCTTTTGCTCTATCCTTACTTCCTTACACTACTAATATAACACCTTTTTCAACTGAATAAGTACCAGAAAAGTACCAAATTAGTACCAGAAAAGTACCAAAGTAAATTAAATTTCCGAAGTAGAATAAGAATGACTGCCATTTTTACCATCAACTCTATACTTTTTAACAATCAAGTCTGAATCACTTCTTAATTCTAATTCCACAGTACCCCTATAGTTATTTTTTGACTTAAAAAAATCTCTCAGTTCATATTCTAGTTCATTCTTAAATTCAGGAGATACAATTCTTCCTATTTTTTTTAATCTCATTCCAATAATACGAATAGCATCTTTTTCATCAACATAATCAAATTTCTCAGTTTTCATTTTAACATCTCCCTTTTTGTTATATAAATCTAACCAAATCTTTTAATTCTTATTTAAAACAATAATATTTTGCTGAATAACAATCCCTTTCCATAAGTGTACATAACTGTTTGTTTATAATGCTGATTTTCTTTTATTTTGATTTATTATGGTAAGTTTTATGAAAATCATCTTTTTGCTTTTTGTTGCGTAAAGCTTGTTTGTGTTTTTCGATACGTATCGCTTCATGTTCTTCTTCATAAAGAACTTTCATTTTCGCTTCAATGATCTTATGGTAAGGTTTGTCGAAAAACTCAAAGTGTGTGGTCAAACTTGAATAATTATAATATATGGATGCAGTATTAACATTCACCCCTTTAAAGTAAAAATACATTGGAACCCTGCTACTAGAATATAATCCTTCTTCCGTATCTATTGGTATCACAATCTCAGAGAATTCATCTATAGGTATGGATATAGAGCGTTGTTTTTCGTTGTAAAGTTTTAGAATGTAGTCTCTTGCAAACCAAATATATAAGTTTTTCTTACGTGTATAGTAATATCTGATGATTAAATAAGATATTGTGAATAAAGCGACAATGATAAAAGGTTTAATGATATGATACACACCCCTTTATAATAATTAGTTTAATCGAACTGCGACATTAAATTCTATCTAACAACGGTTTCCATCCTCTACTTTCTTCTTCTTTTTTGATCTTTTCCTGTAGATTGTATGACATTGAGGAAAGATCATTTAACTCTTCATCTGTTCTATTTTGTAACCACTCTATGAATTGATAACCGTTCATACCTTCTGTTTCAGATAACAATGATACTGGATGTTTACTCATATAATTTACTCCTTTCCTTATTTCATAGTTTGTGTCTACTGCTGATTAGAAGTCTAATACCATGTACCGTTAGATGTGTAGTGCCACCAATCACCATTTTCATAAAAGACATTTAAACAATTTTCTTTAGTGTTGCGTTCTACTTTAACAACATGAGATAGTGAGTAATTTTTTCGTTTTTCTAAACCCATACTGGAATTGTGGTTTGCGTATGTTTCTAATAAAACCCTGTATTCTTCGTTATTTAGATGTTTAGCAACTGGTATTTTCTTAGACATTATTTCATCCTTTCCCATTAGTTGACCTATGCAGTTAGATATAACTTTTCAATCTCTTGCTTATAGACTACATTTTTTGGTACTTTTAGATCTGTCAATCGAATATCCTCATGTTTATATGTAAGACCTTTACCACCACAAACAATAAAGGATTTCTTGGATTCACTAAAGCTTATATCTGTCTTATAATTCATGAGTAGCACCTCTTTTTTAATTTATTGGTTCTTTTAATTTCTCTTGAAACTTTTCTTCTATCCAAACTTCCTCGGCTTCTCTTTCTTCAACATAAGATTCTATTTTATTATCAAACACAACATTAATTAATAATGACATAGCAAGATAAATAGAAAGAAGTGTAGCTAATATCATTCCTGAAATAATAATGATTCCTGCTATCATATACCCAAGATTCGATACTGAACGACCTATTAAGCTAAACATACAATCCCCTCCTGTTGATAATTACTTTACAATCTTATTATAACACACTACAACACATCATACAACACTTATCATGTGACGTAGTGTGTATAGTGTGCCGTATAAAGCATTTCTCCAAATTCAAAAAGAGCTTGTTTTTTAATTCTGTAATACTGCGTTCTTGAAAGGCTTAACGTATCGTAAACATAAGCATCTTCATACAACTTTCCATCTGACCGTCTTTGTAGATATTTTTTTCGGATTAATTCTTGAAATTCTTCTGGAAGACGTTCTAGACACTTATCAAAAATATCTATCTTTTCCCCTGCATTTACGGACTTCAATGCATAATCCTCTATTTTACTATTATTCTGATTCGTTGGACTGGATGGGGAATCAGACAGAAAGGATGTAATTGAAGGCACATGAGTTGTAAGGCTTTTTCTTTTTAATTCATGATATTGTGTAAGCCAATACTCTTCCGCATAAACTCTACAAAATTCACTTTTATTAAGTAATATTTCTTCTAATTCTTTTTGATCAAAAATCTGTTGAATATCATCATAAAAAGCTAACTGTTTAGTCATTCAGCAAGTCCTCCCTTTATCTATTATTATTCACCCATACCAGACAACAAGCGTTCTTCTATCGCAAGTAATCTTGACTTAATATAGGCTTTTTCGTCATAAGGTAGACTATCCATAGTGGTCAAGTCGTGATTTAAACCAATCAATAAACAATAAGACTCCTTTAGTTTTTTATCAGACTGGTTTTTTCTGATCTTTTTAATTTTTTTAATCATTATTACCACCCCTTAAACATTTTTTTGAATTGGATATCCCAATAATCACTTATTTCAACATTAAAATTTGAAAACTTACTCTTAGACTTTCTGTAGTAACTGTATCTAAATGAAATAATAATCGGCTTATTCATTGTCAACGTCTTCCTCCAACCAGTTAAAATAAATACTCTTACGACCTGATTCTGTATCTTCTTGTCCTCTTAATCTAGTAGCTATATAGCTATGTATCGTTTGATAGACGGTTTGATACAAATATCCTTGTTCATTTTTAACGCTACCTTCCTGCTCTATTTTACGAACAGCTCGACTAAATGCATCTTCAATTTCATTAACAAGCTCGTCTTCATTTTCAAGCCAAATCATATAATTAAATCCATCTTCATTGTTTTTCTTAGCTAGTAAAATAATGTTGTAGTATTCTCTTGCTTCTTTTTGTGTACGAGAAAACACTTTTAACATATGTGATATCTTTTCAGGTACATGTTCAGAATTGTTGTAAAAACCTTTATTAAAATATGCTTCCTTTTGTTCTTCTTTTGTTTTTTCAGAACTTGAATGTATCTCTGAATCCATTTTTTTAAGGGAAGTTGACGGATTCGCTATAGTATCTTTTGTATCTGATATATTAGTAATACTATTAAGGTTCTTAGTAATACTATTAAGACTATTAATGGGTTCTATTTTAGAACCATCCCCCGTTCTATTTGAGAACCACCCCCCGTTCTCTTTTAGAACCACCCCCTTGTCAGGCATAGGGGCATCTGCTTCGGAAGCTTTTTCTTGTTTTTTAGGTCTACCACCTTTTTTTGCAAAGGTTTTGGAAGTAGAAGAATAATCTTTTTCGTAATTTCTTATTATTTCAAGAGGTTTCACAGCTAAAGAAAAGTTATTTTGAGGATATTTATAAACAATAATATTCAATGGTTTGACACCTTCAGATTTACTATTTTTAAATTCTTCTATATCAACTAATCCAACATTCCATAATGGCTTGAGTATTTTGTTGTAGAAAGTATCTCTTCCCACACCTAATCTTTTAATTAGTGAATTTAATGATGTAGGAATAGATGCTTGTTCCCATGTGTCTATTTTTATCGAGATATCATCATCTATTACTTGATTAGATCGATCACACCATGAATACATTCTTAACCAAGCCATCACAGCACGTTCGCCAATGACATCTATCCAATCATCAACAACTATAAAGTGAAGATTTGGTAACTCTAATTCATTTCTTGTTCTTTTAGCTTCTTTAAAATTAACAACACTCATTTATCTCATCCTTTACCTTATCTTCTAAAACTGCTTCTTCTTTTAATATTCTTGGCACACTAGTTCGCATAAAAAACATTAGAATTTTCTTTTTAACATGTTTCGGTGGCTCAGCCATTTTAATCCTCCTAATCATTACTGTTGCATTTATGCGACATACTTTTTAAAAAAAATTGCTACTGCCTCTTGTTCTGTTAAATTTAATATGTCTGTTATTTTATTAGCTTCATAGATTGAAAATGTCTCACCACTATTTTTAAGTTTTCTTGAAAGCGTTGAATAATCAATGTGTAGATAGGAAGCAAGGTCATTTAAAGTTAAACCATTTTCTACAACTTTACCTCGTAACATAAGTATATTAACCATAATTTTCATCTCTCCTTTTTTTGTTGCATTTATGCGACTTTCAACTTATTCTACAGTCATTTTTATAGAAGTCAATAAAAACATTGCATTTTTAAGACAATAAATTAATTAAAAAATCGTTTGCATTGCATAAACGCAATGATAAAAGTATAATTTATAGAAGTTCAATAAATGCACTTACTAATAAAAGATAGGTGGTTAAATTTGTGAATGTAGGAGAAAGAATAAAGAATAGAAGATTGGAAGAAAACATATCAGTTAATTTTATAGCTAAAAAACTAGGTGTTGATAGATCAACAGTATATAGATATGAATCTGCAGACATTGAAAAATTTCCTATTCAAATAATTGAACCATTAGCAATAATTCTAAATACCACACCTTCTTATCTTATGGGATGGAGCGATTTTAAAGAAAATACAAGTAAAAAAAGTAAATATACTTATATTCCAACAGCTATATCAGCAGGAATACCCCTTGAAATAGATGCTCTAGTAGAAAATGATTTAAAAGAAATTGAAATACCAGATAATTTAATGGGCAAATGGGCAGGAAGAAAGAGTATTTACATTACTAAAATAAGTGGAGAAAGTATGAATAATGTAATTCCTGATGGTTCAGTTATTGCTGTAATAAAAACAACTATAGACTGTTTAAAGGATGGTGATATTGTCGTATTTTCGGATGAATACGAATACAGTGTGAAAAGGTTTTATAAAAGAGATGATAAACTTGTTTTTCGACCAGACTCAACAGACAAGGATTTTTATGACCATGTAACTAACAACAAAAACGAGAATTTAATAATATACGGAAAAGTTGTACTGTATTTAGTGGAGTTAAACTAAAAGGAGATTTATATGAAAACAGCTATCTACGTTAGGGTATCTACAGAAGAACAAGCAAAAGAAGGCTATTCAATTTCAGGACAAATGAAGAAATTGAAAGCCTTTTGCATATCACAGGGTTGGGATGTAACAGATATATATATAGATGAAGGAATTTCAGCTAAAAATATGGAACGAACTCAACTTAAAAGGATGATAAAAGATGTTAAGCAAGAAAAAATTGAATGTGTGCTTGTTTATAGACTTGATCGCTTAACAAGGTCTGTCTTAGACTTGTATAAAATGCTTGAAATGTTCGAAAAACACAATTGTAAATTTAAATCAGCGACAGAAGCATATGATACTACTACAGCAATGGGAAGAATGTTTATTACACTAGTCGCCGCGTTAGCTCAATGGGAGCGAGAAAACATGGGAGAACGTATTAGCTTCGGTTTTGAAGAAAAAGCTAGACAAGGTAAAATACCAATGAACTTTTCACCCATTGGATATGATTTAAATAAAAAAGAAAGTAAACTATATATCAATAAAAAAGAAGCAAAAGTAGTAAGAACGTTGTTTGAAAAGTATTTAGAAGGATTAGGAAGTAATAGATTATGTCAATATTTAAATGGTAGAAACTTACTGACAAAGCGTGGAAATTTATGGTCTAATGATACCATTTTTAAAGTGTTAAAAAGTCCAATTCATAAAGGATCATTTAATTGGAATGGTATTTTATACGAAGATACACATGATCCAATTGTTTCAAAGGATTTATGGAATAGAGTACAAGAATTAATAAAGGAAAGAAAAATGCCTAATAGGTCAGGTAAAGCAATTTCAAGCCCCTACCTATTTTCATCGGTTATTTTATGTGATGATTGTGGTAATGCTTTAACAGGAAACTATTCAGCTTACAAAAGAGCTGACGGTACGAATATTAGAATTAATTTTTATCGTTGTAGGCATCGCCTAGAAGGAAGATGCAATTCAAAATACGCATCATTATCCGAAAGAAAAGTTGAACAAGCATTTATTGAAACAATGAGTAATTGGGATTTTAAACCTCTTTTACATGAAATAGCTGAAACGAAAATAATTGAAGAACCTAATATTGATGAAGATGTAGAAGAGTTAAATGAAGAACTCAAACAATTAGATAAGAGGAAGAAAAAATGGCAGTATGCTTGGTCTGATGATTTAATGGATCACGAAGATTTTAAACAACGAATGAATGAATCAAATGCCAGAATAACTGAAATAAACAACCTACTAAAAGAACATGAAGATCCTGTTGCACCAGACAAAGAATTCACAAAAAAAGAGATTGCTAAAATACTTAAAGATATTGATAGAAATTGGGATAGAATGTCAGTATTAGAAAAAAAGAATATGATTTATGTGATTGTAGAAGAAATTAAAATTGAGCGTATAGAGCAAGTAGGTACAAGGGAAAGGCTTATAAAAATATCCGATATTATCTTCAAATAACCCTTCGCGTACTCCCATAGGCTTTCAACCTTTTAGGCTGGATCCGAAGAACTGACATGCATAATCGATTACTTTACTGGGGGAAAAATCTACAAAATAATCTTCATCTCCTTCCAAAACATGTGAACTCGTAATTCCTTCTTTATCATGT
>Ga0079225_10000155_pt1 | contig 35776 bp, 31 predicted proteins | sample Poulit2012_FD_76344 | JGI IMG/M metagenome (GOLD analysis project Ga0079225, IMG submission 76344) | Agricultural soil microbial communities from Georgia to study Nitrogen management - Poultry litter 2012 | ecosystem: Environmental > Terrestrial > Soil > Agricultural land | place: USA: Georgia... | reverse complement strand
TACTCTTAGAAGATGTATTGTCAGAAGTTGATGAATCTTATTCACCAAAACGAATGTCCGCCATCGTTATGAATGCAAAAACTGGTGAAATTTTAGCCTTAAGTAATCGTCCGTCTTTTAACCCAAATGAAATAACAGACGTGGAAAACTGGTACAATGACGCAATTTCAACTCCAGTAGAACCAGGCTCAACGGTGAAAATGTTCACTTGGGCAGCTGCAATAGACTCTGGTAATTATAATGGTAGCGAAGTGTTTCAGTCGGGACGATATCAAGTAAACCCAAAAATTGAACCCATTAACGACCATAATCGGGGTGAAGGTTGGGGACAAATCACATATGACGAAGGCTTTCGACGTTCGTCGAACGTAGCAGCTTCTCGATTAGTCTGGGAAAAGATGGGAGCAGATACATTCTACGAATACTTGAAAAAGTTTCATTTCGATCAACCGACCGGAATCGATCTACCGAATGAAAAGCCCGGCCATATTTTATTTAATTGGCCCTCGGAAAAGCTTAGGACTGCCTTTGGTCAAGGAAGTACTGTCACCCCAATTCAGCAAGTAAAAGCAGCGACCGCTCTAGTAAATGACGGGAAAATGTTGAAACCTTTTGTCGTGAAGAAAGTAGTCGATCCTGAAACGAACGAAACGATTAAAGAATATAAACCAGAAGTTGTCGGAGAACCGATAAAAAAAGAAACTGCAGATCAAATGATTGAGTTGCTTTCGGATGTAGTATCTGAAGAAGGAGGAACTGGTCGTAAATTTCAATTGGACGATTATTCCGTCATTGGAAAAACCGGTACAGCACAAATTCCTAATCCAAATGGTGGTGGATATTTAACTGGACGGGAAAACTATATATTTTCCTTCTTAGGAATGGCACCGAAAGAAGATCCACAATTAATTGTCCATGTCTCGATTCAACAGCCAAAGTTAAAAGTGACCGAATCAGGTTCAGACCCGGTTTCCTATGTATTCAAAAATATAATGGAAAATAGTTTACGTTATTTGGATATTGAACCAGATAAAGAAAATGAAAATATTACTATTGAACCGACACCTTTTCCAGATGTAATCGATAAACCGGTTGATGAGGTAAAGGCAAAATTGGAAAAAATCGGACTCGATACTGTCGTAATCGGTTCAGGTAAGAAGGTAACAAAAACGAATATCACTCAAGATGAACTTGTATTTCCACAAGAAAAGGCAATGATTATAACAGACCAACCAACGATGCCTAATGTGAAAAGCTGGTCTAAAAGGGACGTATTACAACTTGTTACCTTATTAGGAATTACGTTGGAAGATAAGGGAAGCGGTTATGCTGTAAAACAGTCCGTTAAAGCAGGTGAATCCTTAAAAAATATAGAAACGTTAGAAGTTATTTTTGAAGAGCCAGCTGTAGATGATGAGTAAGAAAAGACTACACTTCTCGTATCCTTTTTTGGATACTTGAGGTGGTTTTTTCATGGGTTAAAACTTATTACACGCTCCTTATACATTAGTTTCCCTATTTTCGCATATTGATAGATAAGACAAACTAAACGTATAAGGAGTAATGAGAGATGAGACGAGTTTCCAATACGACAGTAAAATTACGGATTCGTATCCTTTTTTTTCTGTCTACAGCAATCATACTTGTAATGCTTGTACGCCTTGGGTATGTACAATTTGTCTTAAGTGAAGAAATTACAGAAAGAGCTGTTGAATCTTGGTTGCGTGATATTTCGTTTCAACCGGACCGTGGCCACATATTAGATGCAAAGGGTAGAGAGCTTGCAACGAATGTATCAGCAACTTCCGTAATTCTCGTCCCGCATCAAATAAAAGATAAGGAGAAAACAGTTACTCATTTAGCTAATGTTTTAAATTTAGACAGAAAGAAAGCCCAAGAATATGTACATAAGCGCGCCTCAAGCGTACGTCTTCATCCTGAAGGACGGAAAATTACTCAAGAACAAGAAGAAGCGCTCAAACAATTACAGTTAGAAGGGGTATACTTAGCTAAAGATTCAAAACGTTACTATCCTCACGAAAAACATTTAGCTCATGTACTTGGATTTACGGGTATTGATAATCAAGGACTAACCGGGTTAGAATCTGTCTATGACGAAAAATTACAAGGGAAGAGTGGTAGTTTTTCCTATTTCTCCGATGCCAAAGGTGGAAAAATACCTCATTTAGAAAATGTCTATAAACCACCGGAGGATGGGCTTCATTTAAAGACGACAATCGATTTAGACATACAGACGATTGTCGAACGGGAACTCGATCTAGCTGAATTAAAGTATAATCCAGATGGAGCAATCGCCTTGGTTGTTGACCCGAAGGACGGTGGTGTATTAGCAATGGCGACTCGACCGAACTTTCACCCAGCCAATTACCGTAATGTTCCGGAGTCTGTATATAATCGAAATTTACCCATATGGAGTACTTTTGAACCAGGTTCGACTTTTAAAATAATTACACTTGCGGCAGCTTTAGAGGAAAATGAAGTCGATTTAACGAAGGATCAATTTTTTGATAAAGGGTATACGATGGTAGGAGGGGCTCGTTTACGTTGTTGGAAAAAAGGGGGCCATGGAAGCCAATCGATGTTAGAAGTGGTAGAGAATTCATGTAACCCAGGTTTCGTCCACCTAGGTAATTTACTAGGAGAAAAACGACTATTTTCATATATTCATCAATTTGGTTTTGGAACACGTACAGGAATAGACTTAGAAGGTGAAGGAACAGGAATTTTATTTTCACCAGAACATGTAGGACCGGTCGAGCTTGCAACAACCTCTTTCGGTCAAGGGGTATCGGTTACACCAATTCAACAGGTGATGGCCGTAGCTGCATCAATCAATGGTGGGTATTTGTACGAACCGTATATCGCAAAAGAATGGATTGATCCTAAAACGAAAGAAGTAATTGAACGCAAAGAGCCGAAAGTGAAACGTCGAGTCATATCTGAAAAGACTTCAAAACTCGTCCGTGAAACGCTAGAAAGCGTCGTGGCAAAAGGTACTGGACGTCCGGCTTATATCGAAGGCTATCGTGTAGGTGGAAAAACGGGAACAGCTCAAAAAGTAGGTCCAGATGGAAGATATATGGCAAATAACCATATCGTATCCTTTATTGGCTTTGCACCAGCTGATGATCCGGAGTTAGTCGTCTTTGTGGCGATTGACAACCCAAAAAATACAATCCAATTCGGTGGAGTCGTTGCTGCTCCAATTGTGAAAAATATAATTGATGATAGTTTACGCAATCGTAATATACCTTTACGTCAAGATGGTTTAGAAAAATCTTATGTTTGGCCAGAACAACCTCTCGTTAAAGTCCCAAATTTAATCGGGCAACATAAAAATGATTTACTGCAAGATTTATCGATGTTTCAAGTGGAAATTCATGGAGAAGGTGATACGGTAATTGATCAGTCTCCGGAGCCAGGGACAGCGATTGAAGAGAATGGAACAATTCGTATATACGTTGGCAAAAAGTAGTTCTAAACTATTGAAATAATAATCGTGAAAACTATAACTTTCTGTTATAATTAATATGCTACAAAATTAATTTTTACCGAAGGATATAAAGGAGCTATTTTCCAATGCAAGTGAAAGAATTATTGTCAATTTTACCAATCTATGAAACAGTTAATATAAACAAAGAAGAGAAAATAAATAAAATTGAGATGGACTCTCGTAAAGTAAGCGAAGGGGATATGTTCGTCTGCATTAAAGGCTTTACTGTCGATGGGCATGACTTTGCGGAAAAAGCGCTCGAACAAGGTGCATCATTAATCGTTAGTGAACGTAAATTAGCTATTGATGATGCACCGCTTGTTGTCGTACCGAATACGACAAGAGCCTTGGCACTTCTTGCGAATAAATTTTATCAATTTCCTTCGCAAAAGCTTTCCCTCGTCGGAATTACTGGAACGAACGGTAAAACGACGACAACTTATTTACTAGAGACGATTTTTCAAGAAGCAAAACAAAAAACTGCTGTCATTGGGACAATTCAATTGAAAATAGGTAACGAATCTCGTCCATTGTTAAATACTACTCCGGATTCATTAACGTTACAAACTTACTTTGCAGAAATGGTTGAACGAAACGTCGATATCGCTTTTATGGAAGTGTCCTCCCACGCTTTAGACCTTGGGAGAGTATATGGAACAGATTATGATATTGCATTATTTACAAATTTATCGCAGGACCATTTGGATTACCATGAGACGATGGAACAATATTTACATGCGAAATCAAAGTTATTTTCTGGATTAGGTAACGGATATAATGAAAAAAGAAAAGTCGCTATTGTAAATGAGGATGATCCTCATAGCGAATATATAAAACAACAAACAATGCAACCAGTCATCACATACGGTATAAAGAAGAAAGCCGATATTCAGGCGATAGATATCGAGACTCATTTAATGGGCACATCCTTTACCGTGCAAACTCCAAACGGGTCGATCCGAATAGATAGTAACCTAAACGGAATTTTTAACGTATATAATATGTTAGCAGCAATTGCAGTAGCTTTTATTGAAGGGATTTCTTTGTCAATCATAAAAGAGGCTTTAGAAAAAATGTCTGGTGTCGACGGACGTTTTGAACGGGTTGATATCGGTCAGCCTTATGCAGTAATTGTCGATTATGCACATACACCAGATTCTTTAGAAAATGTTCTTAAAACAATCCAACAGTTTGCTGAAGAAGAAGTATATGTCGTTGTCGGAAGTGGTGGTGATCGTGACAGAACGAAACGACCGTTAATGGCTGAGGCTGCTTTACGTTATAGTGACTATGCAATTTTTACATCAGATAATCCGCGAACGGAAGATCCTCAAGCTATATTACAAGATATGACCGCTTCTTTGACAGAGGAACATTATGAAGTTATTGAAAGTCGTAAAGAAGCAATAGGTCGAGCCATTGAACTAGCAAAACCGGGAGATGTCGTTTTAATCGCTGGTAAAGGTCATGAGACGTATCAAGAAATTAACGGGGTTCGTTATGATTTTGATGATCGCCTCGTTGCAAAAGAAGCAATCGAGAAGAAGGGGATTTAAGTAAGATGTTATTTTCACTTGAACAGTTAATGAAATGGTTCCCTCATTACGATGGAACGAAAAAAGGTAAACAAATCAAACACGTATCGAGCGACAGCCGTGTAGAAAAGGATGAATCTCTTTTTATTCCGATTGTCGGCGAACGTTTTGACGGTCATGATTTCATTGAAACGGCAATTGAAAAAGGCGCGATTGCTACTCTTTGGAATCGTTCTTATCAAATTCCGAATCATTTGAAAGAAAAATGTCTTTTTTTTTATGTGGACGATACATTAGAAGCATTGCAAGAACTTGCTAAATATTATCGCGAAACAATTGACCCTATCGTCGTTGGAATTACTGGTTCGAACGGTAAGACGACGACGAAAGATCTCGTCGCATCAGTGCTAAATAGTACGTATCGTACGCATAAAACGGAAGGTAATTTTAATAATGATATCGGGCTACCTTTAACGATTTTGTCAATGCCAAATGATACAGAAGTACTTGTTTTAGAAATGGGTATGAATAATTTTCATGAAATCGAACGCCTCGCTCGTATCGCAAGGCCAGATTATGCAATTATAACGAATATAGGTGAATCCCATATTGAATATCTCGGTTCACGGGAAGGAATTGCAAAAGCAAAGTTAGAAATCGTAAAGGGCTTAAAAAAAGCTGGCACACTAATTGTGGATGGAGATGAAGCATTACTTCAGTCGTTATCGATTCCACAACGAATAATAGGTTGTAGCTTTAAAGAAAAAAATAGAGCAAATATCAAGCGAATTTCAAATATAAACGTCACATTACAAGAAACGACATTTCGCTATGATGGAATGACGTACAAAATTCCACTTACGGGAGTGCATCATGCAAAAAATGCAGCCTATGCAATTGAAGTAGCTAAATTATTAAAAGTAAAAGACCAGAAGATAAGCAATAGTCTTAAGCAAAGTGAACCAACTGGGATGCGTTTTGAACAGATTGAAACGTCTTCTGGTGCAATAATTATTAATGATGCGTATAATGCATCAGCAACATCGATGATTGGTGCAATTGAAATAGTTAAACAGATGAATTCCTTTAACCGGCGTATCGTCGTATTAGGAGATGTGTTAGAATTAGGAGAATATACAGAACGTTTTCACCGTCAAATTGGTGAGGCTATCTCCTCTCCAATTGATTATGTCTTTACCTTTGGTGAAGCTGCTAGATATATTTACGAAACAGCACAAAACGCTAACAACGTCATTTGTGAACATTTTACCAATCGAAACCAATTAATTAATACATTGAGACCTTTAATGAAGAAAGGAACGATTGCGTTATTTAAAGCTTCTCGAGGAATGGCTTTTGAAACGTTAATCGAACCGTTAGTGACAGAATAAATAGGGGGAAGGAAACGTGAGCCAATATATCGTATTAATGACTTTAGCGATTAGCTTTTTAATTACTGTTCTTATCAGTCCGATCGTCATTCCTTTCCTAAAGCGATTGAAGTTTGGACAGAGTATTCGGGAAGAGGGCCCAAAATCCCATTATAAAAAATCAGGCACCCCAACGATGGGGGGGATTGTCATTGTACTTAGTATCGTCGTTACAAGCTTTATAATCATGTATAAATTTTTCCCAGCGGAAATTAGTTACCAATTTTCGCTTTTACTTTTTGCCCTTGTCGGTTATGGACTTATCGGATTTTTAGATGATTTTATAAAAATCGCTTTGAAACGAAATCTAGGTTTAACTTCTAAACAAAAACTAGTAGGCCAAATTGTTGTAGCAGTTATTTTCTATGTTTTATTGCATGTAAATAATTTTCCAACGACTGTTAGTCTCCCTGGAACAACAATTGAATGGGAGCTTGGCTTTTTATATCCTTTTCTTATTATTTTTATGATGGTTGGTTCATCGAATGCGGTAAATTTAACCGACGGACTCGATGGATTGTTAGCGGGAACGGCAGCTGTTGCTTTTGGTTCCTTTGCACTTTTAGCTGCGAATAGCTTCCCACATTTTAATACAGTGATGGTCTTTTCTTTAGCGGTCGTAGGAGCTTTATTAGGGTTCTTAGTTTTTAACGCTCATCCAGCAAAGGTATTTATGGGAGATACCGGGTCTCTTGCTTTAGGAGCCGCAATTGCATCGGTCGCGATTCTAATGAAGTTGGAAATACTGTTAGTTATTATTGGTGGGGTTTTTGTTATTGAAACTTTATCCGTCATTATTCAAGTTATTTCTTTTAAATTAACGGGAAAGCGTGTCTTTAAAATGAGTCCATTACACCACCATTACGAATTAAAAGGTTGGTCAGAATGGCGTGTTGTTACGACGTTTTGGATTGTAGGTATTATATTTGCAATAATAGGAATTTATATCGAGGTGGCATTAACTTGAGAACTTTAAAAAACTTTCCTTACAAACATGCTCTTGTTTTAGGTTTGGCAAAAAGTGGAACGGCAGCAGCTATTTTATTAACTAAATCAAATATAAAGGTTCGTGTAAATGACCGAGATGCAAAGGATGACGATCAGGAGGTCCTTCGATTAAAAGATTTAGGTGTAGAAGTTATTACTGGTGCACATCCGGAATCGGTCTTAGACGATATCGATGTGATAGTAAAGAATCCAGGTATTCCTTATGACCATCCTTTACTCCGCTTAGCGGAAAAACGGAAAATTCCAACTTTTACTGAGATTGAGCTTGCTTATAAAGTAGCTTTACCGAACGATTTAATCGGCATTACCGGCTCAAATGGTAAAACAACGACGACGATGTTAACTTATGAAATGTTAAAAGAAAGTAATCTACCGACGAAGCTGGCTGGAAATATTGGTGTCGTCGCCTCAGAAGTCGCTCAAACGTTACAAAACGAAGAGCGGCTTTTATTAGAATTATCTTCTTTTCAACTTTTAGGTACTGAAAACTTTCGACCAAAGATTGCCTGCATTTTAAACTTATACGACGCTCACTTAGACTATCATAAAACTGTCACCCATTATGAAGGGGCTAAAGCACAAATATTTAAAAATCAAACAGAAGAAGATTATCTTGTTTATAACGCTGACCAAGAAAAAGTTGTCCAATTAATTGAAGGTGCTAGGGCTAACCGAGTGCCATTTTCAAAAGAAAAGCAATTAAAAGAAACTGGTGCTTGGACTGATGGGGATTTTTTATATTTTAAAGAAGAACAAATAGTCGACTTAAATGAAGTCGCTCTCGTCGGGACACACAATATTGAAAATATGTTAGCGGCGATTGCCATTAGTAAAACGAATGGAGCGTCTACTACTCATATTCGTTCAGTTCTAAAAAGATTTTCCGGGGTCGAACATCGACTTCAATTCGTTACAGAGTTAAATGGGAGAAAATTTTATAACGATTCAAAAGCAACGAATATATTAGCAACGCAAATGGCATTACAATCTTTTTCAGAGCCGACGATATTATTAGCAGGCGGGCTTGATCGAGAGGAGGATTTTGAACGACTAATTCCTTATTTACATCATGTCAAAGGGATGGTCGTCTTCGGAGAAACGAAGGAAAAATTAGCAGCTGTTGCAAAAAAAGCAAAACTTACCGAGGTGCATATCGTAAATGACGTAAAAGAGGCGACGAAAGTAGCTTATCATATTTCACAAAAAGGAGATACGATTTTACTTTCGCCTGCCTGTGCAAGTTGGGATCAATATAAAACCTTTGAAGAAAGAGGGTACTTGTTTATCGATACAGTGCATACATTAGCATAGGGAGATAAGGCTAATATGCACTTTTCTCCATTTTAGATGGAGGGATAAATATGATTCGTTCTATACAACGTCGTTGGCCAAAAATTTCGCTCGCAATACTCGTTATTGTTCTTTTAACGATTGGTATGATGTTCGTCTATAGTTCTTCGTACATATGGGCTGAGTTTAAGTATGGGGATCGTTTTTACTTTTTAAAACGACAATTGCTATTTGCTTCCCTCGGACTTGTTGTTATGGGAATTGTTACTTTTATTCCTTATGAACAAATTCGTCGCTATGTGAAGGTTATTTTACTTTTTTGTATCGGTTTATTAGTCCTTGTCCTTATTCCTGGTATCGGTATGTCACGAGGTGGAGCTCAAAGTTGGATTGGTGTTGGTGCCTTTAGCATTCAGCCGGCTGAATTTATTAAATTAGGGTTAATTTTATACTTAGCTGATTATTTGGCGAAGAATAAAAGAACAATGACGACGTTTTGGCGCGGTTTTTTACGTCCCCTTTTACTTGTTATTTTCTGCTTTGGTTTAATTATGTTACAGCCTGATTTAGGAACAGGAGTCGTCCTCGTTTTAACTTGTGTAGCGATGATTTTTATCGCTGGTGCAAAACTTAGGTATTTCGTTTACTTAGGATTGATTGGAGTCGTAAGTTTTGCCTTCTTGATTTTGTCGGCACCCTATCGAATTAGTCGGATTACTTCCTTTTTAAATCCATGGGATGACCCTCTAGGGGATGGCTTTCAAATGATTCAATCGTTATACGCAATAGGGCCAGGAAAATTGCTGGGAGTAGGTTTCGGTAAAAGTTTGCAAAAATACTTTTATTTACCAGAGCCTCAAACGGATTTTATCTTTGCTATTGTGGCAGAGGAATTAGGTTTTATAGGTGGTGCTTTAGTTATATTATTGTTTTATATTCTCTTTCGTCAAGGTTTGCAAACTGCTTATCGAAGTGTTGATTCCTTTGCTCGCTATACAGCGATTGGTATTATCGTGATGCTTACAATCCAATTTATGATCAATATTAGTGTAGTCATCGGTTTAATTCCAATCACTGGTATAACTTTACCGTTTTTAAGTTACGGTGGGTCTTCATTAACATTAACATTGGCATCAGTTGGAATTTTATTAAACATAAGTATCTATGAAAAGGAATAAAAAATTCGTTAAATTTCAATAACTATTAGAAGTTTGGCATCATTGTATGTTATAATTTTACTTAAGATATTTTTAGATGAAGAGGGAATGACGATGGAAGAAGAAAAGATTATTTCAATTGAAGAACGAATACCAAAGTTAAAAGAAAAACGAAGAAAAAAAGCAAACCGAACCTTGCTTTTCTATTTAACTTTATTTTTTCTTCTCATCGCAATCATCGTCTATTTACAATCACCTTTTAGTAACGTCGCCTATGTCGCTGTAGAAGGAAATAATGTGATTACCGATGAACAAGTAATAGCATACAGTGAATTGGAACTCGATCAAAATATTTGGCGAATGAATAAAAAGTTAGTAGAAGAAAAGATTAAAGAACATCCAATTGTTAAGGATGTGAAAGTTGAACGAAAACTTCCACAAACCGTACTAATAACAGTTTCTGAAAAAAGAATCGTCGGTTATATAAAAGAAAAAGATTATTATTTACCAATTGTAAATGATGGAGTAATTATTACAAACACTGAAATTGCAAAACCTGGAAGCGCTCCATTATTTGTTAATTTCACCGACGAGTTATATTTACAACGCTTTGTAGAAGAAATTAATCAATTACCGACCCATATTCTAAAGATGATTTCTGAAGTTCATTGGAAACCGACTGAACACAATAAATATAGTATTGTGCTTTATATGAATGATGGATTTATCGTCAATGCAACAATTCGTGATTTTGCAAATAAAATGAACACATATCCTTCGATTGTTGCTCAATTAGATACAGAAGAAAAAGGGATTATTCATATGGACGTCGGAGTGTATGTAGAAACGTTCAAATAGTTAGAGAGAAGCTCGTGGAGGTGCCCTAAATGAGTTTAAATGACGTATTAGTTAGTTTAGATATCGGAACATCAGAAATAAAAGTAATTATCGGCGAAGTACTCAATGACTCCCTTAATATAATTGGTGTAGGTACAGCTAAGTCTAATGGATTAAGAAAAGGTGCAATCGTCGATATTGATGAAACTGTAAAGTCGATTAGAGAAGCTATAGAACAAGCCGAACATATGGTAGATATGTCGATTAGAAATGTTGTCGTTGCAGTGAATGCAAACCACGTACAACTACATCCTTGTCATGGAGTCGTCGCTGTTCAAAGTGAAGACCGAGAAATCGGCGATGAAGATGTTACTAGAGTGATAGAAGGAGCTCAAGTAATGTCGATTCCGCCAGAACGAGAAATAATCGACGTAATCCCAAAACAATTTATCGTCGATGGTTTTAATGAAATTAGCGACCCGCGTGGCATGATTGGTGTTCGCTTAGAAATGGAAGGAACGATTATTACGACATCGAAAACGGTGTTGCATAATGTATTACGCTGTGTAGAAAGGGCGGGACTACATATTGTCGATGTTGTATTACAACCGTTAGCCTCTGGTTCGATTGCTTTATCGAAAGATGAACGAACTCTTGGTGTCGCTTTAATCGATGTTGGTGGAGGCTGTACAACGGTCTCCGTCTTTGAAGATAACTTCTTGGCTGCAAGTTCTGTTATACCTCTCGGTGGTGAAAATATAACGAAAGATTTATCGATTGGTCTACGAACATCGACAGAGGAAGCCGAAGAAATTAAGTTACATTATGGACATGCTTTCTATGAAACTGCTGATGAGGAGGAAACAGTAGAAGTTTCAATTATTGGTAGTAATGAGAAAAAAACATTTAATCAATTAGAAATTTCTGATATGATTGAAGCAAGACTAGAAGAAATTTTTGAATTATCGATTCGTGAATTGAGAAGAATGGGTTATCATGAGTTAAGAGGCGGATATGTACTAACAGGCGGAACGATGAAGATGCCTGGTGCCCTCGATTTAGCTCAAGCTGTTTTTCAAGCGAATGCGCGCATTGCTATACCGGACTATATCGGTGTGCGCGAACCTCAGTATACCGTAGGAATTGGGACAATTCAATTTGCCCATCAAAATGCGAAGGTACAAGGGAAGGAATTTGGACCGTCGGTTTCCTTAGAGGAACCTTCACCAAACCGAAAACAACAAGAAATACATAAAAATCGACCACAAGAAAATAGAACGGATGAGCCAAAAAGTTCGAGAGTGGCTAACTTTTTTAAATCATTTTTCGAATAAAATTATGTACGGGCGATAGTATAGCGCTTGGATTTAGGAGGACAAACAATGTTAGAATTCGATACTAGTATGGATCAACTAGCTACGATAAAAGTAATTGGAGTAGGCGGTGGCGGTAATAACGCAGTGAATCGAATGATTGAGCACGGTGTAGAAGGTGTAGAGTTTATTGCAGTGAACACCGACGCTCAAGCATTAAATTTATCAAAAGCAGAAACGAAATTACAAATTGGTGAAAAATTAACTCGTGGACTTGGAGCTGGAGCAAATCCAGAAATCGGTAAAAAGGCAGCCGAAGAAAGTCGCGAACAAATTGAAGAAGTGTTAAAAGGTGCCGATATGGTCTTTGTTACAGCTGGTAAGGGTGGCGGAACGGGGACTGGAGCAGCACCTGTAATTGCCGAAATTGCAAAAGAAGTCGGTGCGCTCACCGTCGGCGTCGTCACTCGTCCGTTCTCCTTTGAAGGAATTCGTCGTCAAAGACAAGCAAAGGCCGGAATTGAATCATTAAAAGAATGTGTCGATACGTTGATTGTTATACCAAATGATCGACTGTTAGAAATAGTCGACAAAAACACACCAATGTTAGAAGCCTTCCGAGAAGCAGACAATGTGTTGCGTCAAGGTGTCCAAGGTATTTCGGACTTAATTGCAAAACCAGGGCTTATTAACGTCGACTTTGCCGATGTCAAGACGATTATGTCTAATAAAGGATCTGCTCTTATGGGGATTGGAGTTGCTTCAGGGGAAAACCGTGCTGTTGAAGCTGCAAAAAAGGCAATCTCATCTCCTTTATTAGAAACATCAATCGATGGGGCAAAAGGTGTGTTAATGAATATCTCAGGTGGCCCGAGCTTGAGTTTATTCGAAGTTCAAGAAGCAGCAGATTTAGTTACATCAGCAGCTGATGAAGACGTAAATGTCATTTTTGGTAACGTTATTAACGAAAATCTAAAAGACGAAGTAGTCGTTACCGTAATTGCAACTGGTTTTGACGATACAAAAGAACGGCCGACAAAACGAGTAACTCCGTTGAAAAACGTAAATGAAACTGAAGAAGTTAGTGGAACTCGTCGCAAGGATGAGTCACCGGTTGATCCATTTCACGATGAAGAAACGTTAGATATCCCGACGTTTTTAAGAAACCGTAATCGAAATCGTTAATCTTAAGATGTGAAAATATCTATTAAATTATATTTGAAATAAAACAATTTAATAAGAATCGTCGAAGCTTTATATTCGTATTTGTTTGTAACTAAGAAACCAAACAAACGATATAGGGTTTCGACGATTTTTTTTATTTTTAATATAAAGTCAAAAGCTGTCTAAAACGGATAAAGTTGTTTCAGTAAAAAACGACAACGTTTTTTTAAAAGATACGCTATAGTGCTTGGTACCATGATTAATTCGGAGGGAAAATTTATGTGACGATTTATTTAGACTTTCTGTTGCTGTTTACCTTTTTATGTAATGGAGCAATTTTATACCTCGTAATTTACGTAATGAAACAAAAGCGTCCTATACGTTATTTGTTTTTTGGAACTATATTAGCGACAATTTATGTACCTATTATTATTTACTTTCCTAACTCATTTTTAAATACAGTTATTGGAAAAATGATTTATTCTATCGTAATTATTTTAGTAACGATAGGGCGTACGTCTTTATCACGTTTACTGAAAACAATTATTACCTTTTACGTCATCTCCTTTGTTACCGGTGGATTTTTATTAAGTATTCATTATATGATCGCACAATCTAAGAAAACCTTTTTTGACACATTGTTACTGTATACGAGAAATATTTACGGTGATGAAATTAGTTTATTGCTTCTAGTTTTAGGTTTTCCATTCATTCTTTGGCTTATTAAAATTTGGTCAGATAAATTTATTTTAGATTCTTTTAAAGTAAAACAAAGCTACAAAGTAAAAGTGTTCTGGAACGATTGTTTATATGAGGCGGAAGCCTTTTTAGATAGTGGAAATGAATTAGTCGATCCTTTAACGAATCGACCGGTCATTATTTGTGATTCAACCTTTATGAGAAATTTTTTTCACGAAGAAGATTGGCGTCAAATAGAAAAGGCGATTATTGAGCGGAATATAACAATAATTCCTCAACCGTTTATTAAATCCTTTCATACTATCCCTTATACGACGGTAGCAGGAGAAGACCAATTGCTTGCGATTAAACCGGACAAACTTGAAATTATTACAGATCAGTTTCGTATATGTACGAAACGAGTTTTTATCGGAATTCAATTAGGAAGATTAGCAATAGGTGAATACCATTGCTTATTACATCCTCAGATCGTGACGTTAGAAAAAGTAGAATCTGTTCTTTCTTAATTAGATATCATTCAAAGGAATAATTTAAAAAGGAGAATGTATCGTGAATAAACTTCGTCAACTTGTCTATAAGTTAATGCGTAAATTAGGGTTAAAAAAAGATGCCGTTTATTATATCGGGAGCAAAACTGCTTTACCAGCTCCTTTAGATGAAGAAGAAGAGAAGCGTCTCGTTAACTTGTTACCTTCTGGAGATAAGGAAGCACGAGCAACATTGATCGAGCACAATTTGAGGCTTGTCGTTTATATTGCAAGAAAGTTTGAAAATACCGGTATTCATATCGAAGATTTAATTAGTATCGGCTCAATAGGGTTAATTAAAGCGGTAAATACGTTCGATCCCGAGAAAAAAATTAAATTAGCAACGTATGCTTCACGTTGTATTGAAAATGAAATATTAATGTATTTACGTAAGACGAGTCGTGAGAAGGCTGAAGTATCGTTAGACGAACCATTAAATATCGATTGGGATGGTAACGAACTCCTTTTATCCGATGTTCTTGGCACGGATGAAGATATTATTACCCGAGATTTGGATTTAAAGGTCGATAAACAGTTACTTTTAGAAGCATTATCAACTTTAAAAGGTCGCGAGAAAAAAATAATGGAACTTCGCTTCGGCTTAGTCGGGGAAGAAGGGAAGACTCAAAAAGATGTTGCAGAACTATTAGGAATCTCGCAGTCGTATATTTCCCGTCTAGAAAAAAAGATACTCCGACATTTACAAAAGGAATTTGAAAAAATGGTATAACTAAATAGGCATATGACGTATATGCAAAGGGAATTTATACATCCATTTTGTGGCAACAAATCTGTGCATAAAACAAAATCCTTCCGGAAATACTTACACGTGAAGTATGACATCTTAGGAGGGGTAAATTTGATCAAAACAAAGGTTGACCTTTGCGGTGTAGATACGTCAAAATTGCCAGTGTTGAAAAATGAGGAGATGCGAGTACTCTTCAAAAAAATAGTTCGAAACGAAGATGTACAGGCATCCCGAGAAAAACTAGTCAATGGTAATTTACGATTAGTCTTAAGTGTCATTCAACGTTTTAATCATCGGGGTGAAAATGCCGATGATTTGTTTCAAGTCGGATGCATTGGATTAATGAAATCAATCGATAACTTCGATTTAAAACATAATGTACGTTTTTCAACTTATGCGGTACCGATGATTATTGGTGAAATAAAAAGATATTTGCGAGATAATAATCCAATTCGTGTTTCAAGATCCTTACGTGATACAGCCTACAAAGCATTACGCGTCCGTGAAAAGTTAATTAATAAAACGCAAAAAGAGCCAACACCAAAGGAAATTGCAGAAGAAATGGGAATACCTCAAGAAGATGTTGTTTATGCGATCGATGCAATCCAAGATCCAGTCTCTTTATTTGAACCTATTTATCAGGATGGTGGAGAACCGATTTATGTCCTTGATCAAGTAAGTGATGAGAAAATAACCGATGAAAGTTGGGACGATTACCTCTCATTAAAAGAAGGAATGTATCAATTAAATCCCCGGGAGAAATTAATTTTAAAAAAGCGGTTTTATCAAGGTAAAACTCAAATGGAAGTTGCTGAAGAAATTGGTATTTCCCAAGCGCAAGTGTCGCGCTTAGAAAAAGCAGCAATTGAACAAATGAGTAATGATATGTTTACATAAAGAAAAAATGTGTAAACGATTTGTCTTTATAGTATTACTATTCAAGCCTTAATGTTCAGATATTTCTGAATATTAAGGCCCCTTTAATTTTCCAATGAATAATCGTTAAATTTAAAGTTTCTACATATGTATACAATAAGGGTGGTGTCATAAAAGTGATTACATTATCTGAACTGCAAATTAAAGAAGTAGTCATCTTAGAGACGGGCCGTAGAGTCGGCTTTATTCAAGATTTTGAAATTGATGAAAAGTCAGGGCGTATAACAGCCTTTGTCGTTGCTACGAGACATATACGAGGCAACTTATTTAATCGTATAAGCGAGACGATTGTTCCTTGGGAGCAAATCGTAACAATCGGTGATGATTTTATATTAATTCATGATGAAGTTTCCCAAACCTCTATGGAAAAGAAAGAAAAATCGAAAGAGAAAGAATGACGAAATAAAAAAATATGTTAAAATGTATAGAAGAAGATTAATCGTAGTCGAATAGGGGAGATTGTTGTAGATGAGTATTCAAGACAATTTAGCAACACTGAAAGACAGAATCGAGAAAGCTTGTGAAAGGGTAGACAGGGACCCTGAAGAGATTACAATAATCGGTGTGACAAAATATGTATCAAACGAACGGGCAAAAGAATTACTTGAGGCTGGGATTGTCGATATCGGTGAAAATCGTACCGAAGAAATGTTAGAAAAATATGACGCGATTGGTGATGATGCGAATTGGCATTTTATCGGAACGTTGCAATCCCGGAAAGTAAGGGATATAATTGGTAAAGTCAAGATGATTCATTCATTAGAAAGGGAATCGGTAGCAAGACAAATTAACAATCGATCCGATGAAGTAATTCCTTGCTTCGTACAAGTAAATGTAAGCGGTGAAGAAACGAAGCACGGACTAACCCCTGATGAAGTAGAAGACTTTATCCAAACGTTAGCACCTTATGAAAAGGTGAAAGTCGTCGGATTGATGACGATGGCCCCACATACAGATGATGAGGAAGAAATCCGAGATGTTTTCCGCCAGTTGCGGACACTTCGTGATGATATTAAGGAGAAAGACTATCTTCACGCACCGTGCGATTATTTATCGATGGGGATGAGCAATGACTTTGAAATTGCAATTGAAGAAGGAGCAACCCACCTACGGATCGGTTCCATCTTAGTAGGCTCCTAACCTTTATATAATAAAGAGGTGAGCGTAATGAGCTTTAGAGAAAAATTAAAAAATTTTTTCAACACCGAGGAGGAATACGAATACGTTGAGGAAGTAGATGTAGAAGAGTCTAATGTTCCGGGCTTATCTCAACGTAATCAGCAGCCAAATGTCGTTAATTTAACAAAGATTGAAACATCAACAGCAAAAGTAACGTTGTATGAACCACGGTCTTATCATGAAGTACAAGAGATTGCAGATAACCTTTTGAATAAACGTTCCGTCGTTATTAATTTACACCAAGTCGACCGTCAGCAGGCAAAACGAATCGTCGATTTTTTAAGTGGCACTGTATATGCAATTAAAGGTGACATTCAGAAGTTGGGACTCTCAACTTTTTTATGCACACCAGAAAATGTTGAAGTAACTGGGGAGATATCTGTAGATACGTTCGATGAAGATGAGTTTTAAAAGGTGGTAAATAAAGATGCAATTAATTTTAGGTTTATTGTTGCAACTAATTTATATTTATGGATACTTAATCATTATTTATATTTTAATGTCATGGTTTCCGGGAGCGCGGGAGTCTCAGTTTGGTTATTTTTTAGGGAGAATTGTTGAACCTTTTCTTGAGCCGTTTCGTCGGATTATTCCGCCGATCGGTGGAATGATTGATATTTCTCCAATCGTTGCTCTTTTAGTTTTACGTTTTTTAGTTCCACGTGGATTAATTGAAATTTTTTCAATGCTTGAAAGCTTTTTAGGGTGATAAAGTGCCAATTTACCAACACTTTCGTGAAAATGAACATCCTTTTATCGATCGAGTCCTCGATTGGAAGGTTCAAGTAGAAAACCAATTTATCATCTATGTAACAGAGTTTTTAAATCCACGGGAACGCGAGATAGTACGTTATGTAATCGGTGAACAAAATGCTGAAATAGACGTTTCTTTTTTCGGTGGTGTCGACAAAGCGGAACGACAACGAGCAGTGATTGCACCGTACTTTATTCCGATTGAAACTGAACATTTTGAATTAGTCGGCCTTGAAGCGACTTATCCGAGTAAATTTATAACATTAACCCATCGCGATGTGCTCGGTGCATTCACGTCGTTAGGAATCGATCGCAAAATGGTTGGTGATATTTTTGTACATCCGGATCGCATACATCTCATAACGACGGAAACGTTCAAAGATTACATTGTACAACAGTTAACGAATATAAAAAGTACATCTGTGTCTTTCCATGAGCTTCCATTATCTTCGATAGAGAAAATCGAAGCACAATGGAAAAAGCAAAATTACACTGTTAGTTCGTTACGTCTCGACGTCGTTGTGCGAACGGTTTATCATTTATCGCGAAAAAATGCTAGTCGTTTAATCGAAGCAGAGCGAGTACATTTAAATTACCGACTCGAGACAAATCCTGCGACAACTTTAGAAATAGGTGACTTGCTTTCCGTCCGAGGTTATGGTCGTTGTAAACTGATTGATCATAGAGGAAAGACGAGAAAAGATAAAATAAGACTTTTAGTAGCTCATTTAACGTAAATAAAGTAGAAAATTATCAAAAAATCATATATGATAATACATAATTAAGATGCGATAACGGTTCAAACTGTTCAGGGGGTGTTTTTTGTGGCGCTGTCACCATTAGATATCCATAATAAAGAGTTTAGTCGAGGCTTTCGTGGATATAATGAAGATGAGGTTAACGATTTTTTAGATCAAATTATTAAGGATTATGAGCTCGTCCTAAGGGAAAATAAACAGATGAAACAAGAAATTGAGGAATTAAACGAACGAATAGAACATTTCGGTAATATTGAAGATTCGTTAAACAAATCCCTCATCATTGCTCAAGAAACGGCGGACGAATTGAAAGCAAATGCGCAAAAAGAAGCGAAGTTAATTATTAAAGAAGCAGAAAAAAATGCAGATCGAATTATAAACGAAGCCTTAGCCGAATCGAGAAAAATTTCAATCGCAGCTGAGGACGTTCGAAAGCAGACGAAAGTCTTTAGAACTCGATTGAAAATGTTAATCGAAGCTCAGCTTGATATGATCAATAGTAACGATTGGGAAGACTTTCTTCAAATGATGAATGAAGCAGATATCGGCGATGAAGAAGTTGAAGTTGAATAAATATTAATTTATTTAAGTATGTATAAATTATATGCTATAATAAAGTAACGTTACATATAAAGAAATGCAAAGAAGGAAAGAGTATAAAAGAAACGAAACCATAAAAGCGAGTTAGGAACTGGTGGGAGCCTAATATGGTTCTTCTTTTAGAAAATCATTCCGGAGCAGCCGTTTGAACGAATAGTAGAACAGGACGGGTTATTCACGTTATGAATAGTTAAGTGAATGTTTGTAGAAGACATTTATAAGGGTGGTACCGCGGGAGTCCTCGTCCCTTTAGGGATTTAGAGGATTTTTTTATTTTATTATTTCCATTTTTTTAAATAAAACGATACACTTAAAAATCAGAAAGATGGCACAATTTAAAGGAGGATTTATGTCTATGGTATATAAGGAAACACTATTAATGCCGAAAACAAAATTCCCAATGCGGGGTAATTTACCGAATAAAGAACCAATTCGCCGCGAACAATGGGATGAAACGAAATTATATGAAAAAATGCAAGAACGAACGAAAGGTAGACCGTTATTTATTTTGCATGACGGACCTCCGTATGCGAATGGAGACTTACATATCGGACATGCCTTGAACCAAATTTTAAAAGACTTCATCGTTCGTTATAAGTCGATGGCGGGATTTCATGCACCATATGTTCCTGGTTGGGATACGCACGGTCTCCCTATTGAAACAGCATTAATTAATAAGAAAAAAATTGATCGTAAAGACGTTAGCATCGCAGAGTTTAGACAAATGTGTGCTGACTATGCGATGGAACAGTTAGATCGCCAGCGGGAACAATTTAAACAACTTGGTGCAATCGGTGAATGGGATAATCCTTACATTACATTAACTAAGGAATATGAAGCTGCTCAAATTAAAGTTTTCGGTGAAATGGCAAGAAAAGGTTATATTTACAAAGGATATAAACCGGTCTATTGGTCACCTTCTTCTGAATCAGCCTTAGCAGAAGCGGAAATTGAATATAAAGACAAACGTTCACCATCGATTTACGTCGCTTATGAGGTGACAGATGGAAAAGGCGTTTTAGAAAATGGGACAAAAATTATTATTTGGACGACGACACCATGGACCATTCCAGCTAGTTTAGGAATTACGTTACATCCAGACCTTCAATATGATGTCGTCAAGGTCGGTGATGAGTCGTACGTCGTTGCCCATGACTTACTCGAAGGCTTAGCTGAGGAAATGGAATGGGAAACTTACTCAGTTGAAAAAACAATTATGGGTCGCGATGCAGAACATATTATGGCGAAACATCCTTTTTATGAAAGAGACATCCTCGTTATGTTAGGTACACACGTTACGACAGAATCAGGAACTGGATGTGTACATACAGCTCCTGGTCACGGGGAAGAGGACTTCTATGTTGCAAAGGAATACGGAATTGAAGCTTTTTGCCCTGTAGATGAAAAAGGAAAATTTACTAATGAAGCGCCTGGTTTTGAAGGATTATTTTATGATGATGCAAACAAAGCCGTTACAGAAAAATTAGACGAAGTAGGTGCATTGCTACATTTAACATTCATTACCCATTCGTATCCACACGATTGGAGAACAAAGCAACCGACAATTTTCCGTGCGACCTCCCAATGGTTTGCTTCGATTAAAGATTTTCGTCAAGACATTTTAAACGAAATCCGTGAAGTCGAATGGATTCCTCACTGGGGAGAAACACGTCTTTACAATATGGTTCGTGACCGTGAGGATTGGTGTATTTCCCGTCAACGTACGTGGGGAGTGCCGATTCCAGTATTTTACGGTGAAGATGGAGAAGCAATTATAACAGAAGAAACAATAAATCACGTATCAGAATTATTCCGTAAACATGGATCGAATATTTGGTTCGAATGGGATGCGAAAGATTTGTTACCAGAAGGATTTACATCTGAACATAGCCCGAATGGTAAGTTTACGAAAGAAACGGACATTATGGACGTTTGGTTTGATTCAGGTTCTTCCCATGAAGCAGTACTAATGCAAAGGGAGGATTTACGTCGACCTGCAGATATTTATTTAGAAGGTAGTGACCAATATCGTGGTTGGTTTAACTCTTCTTTATCAACGGCAGTAGCAACGACAGGAAAAGCACCGTACAAAGGTGTGATCAGTCATGGATTTGCCCTTGATGGTGAAGGACGTAAAATGAGTAAGTCTTTAGGTAATGTCGTTGAACCGATGAAGATTCAAAAGCAGTTCGGTGCAGATATTTTACGCCTTTGGGTGGCTTCAGTTGATTACCAAGCCGACGTAAGAATTTCCCAGGAAATTTTAAAACAAGTAGCCGAAAACTATCGAAAAGTTCGTAATACATTCCGATTCTTATTAGGAAACTTAAACGACTTTGATCCTAAAGTAGATACTGTTAATGAAGATCAATTAGAAGAAATCGATTTATACATGCTATATCGTTTACAAACCTTAATTAAAAAGGTCCGTACAAGCTTCGATGCTTATGATTTTGCCGATGGCTTTAACGATATTTTAAATTTTGTAACAATTGATTTAAGTGCATTTTACTTAGACTTTGCAAAGGATATTTTATATATCGAGGAAACAAATAGTCACCGCCGTCGTAGCATTCAAACAGTTTACTACGAGACAATTACATCGCTTGTTCAATTATTGACACCGATTATTCCTCATACAGCAGAGGAAGTATGGGAGCATATCCCGGGGGTGGAAGCAGAATACGCTCAATTAACCGATGCCCCGGAAGGCCGTGATTTACCTCGAGTAAACGACGAGTTACTTAAGAAGTGGGAGCACTTTATGGAAGTACGGGACGATGTATTGAAAGCCCTTGAAGAGAAACGAAATGAAAAAGTAATCGGCAAGCCTCTTGAAGCAAAGATTATAATTGAACCAAAAGAAGACTATACGAAAGAAGTATTAACTTCAATTCCACACTTACATCAATTGTTCATTGTATCCGAAGCTACAATCGGTGAAGTAAGTAATGAAGGAAAAGAATATAATCATGTTCACATCGACGTTGAAAAGCATTCTGGTGAAAAGTGCGATCGTTGTTGGGTAATGTCTCACACAGTAGGTAATAACGAAGCTCACCCATCTTTATGTGAACGTTGTGCCGATATTGTTGAGACTCACTACAATCATCTATTCGAATAATTAGCTGAGAAGGACGGACGTGCAAGGAAATTAGCGATAAAGAATCAATACTTTATCGTCTAAATTCGTAGCACGTTCGTTTTTTTCGTTTTTACTTGCACTTATTAAAAAATAGTCTTACATTAAAATGAGATAAATTTTCTATTTGTGCTAAATGAATACGAAGGAGTACTAAGCGAATGAAACGTTATTATTTTATCGCATTAATCGTCATTGTGATTGATCAATTGTCAAAAGCACTAATCGTTAAAAATATGGAGCTTTATGAACGGATTGAATTAATTGAAAACTTATTATACATTACATCCTTTCGAAATAAAGGAGCAGCTTGGGGTATATTACAAAATCAATTGGCCTTCTTTTATATCATTACTATTATCGTGATTATTGGCTTGATTTATTATTTACACCGTCACGCAAAAGGAAAAGCCGGTCAAAGTGTAGCCATTGCATTTATTTTAGGGGGTGCAATCGGCAACTTTATCGATCGTTTGTTTCGCAAGGAAGTCGTTGATTTTATTGATGTGATAATTTTCACCTACGATTATCCGATTTTTAATTTAGCGGATTCCTTCCTTGTAATCGGAGTTATATTATTGTTATTACTTACCTTAATCGAGGAGCGAAAAGGACGTGGACAACATGACGCAAAAGGAGCTTAATATAGGAGCTGAGGACGTACAAGAACGTCTTGATAAAGTTCTTGTCAAACATAATGAAGATTACTCCCGTCATCAAATGCAATTATTAATTAAAGAAGGTAAAGTGCTCGTCAATGGTAAAAAGGTAAAACCGAATTATAAATGCAAATTAAGTGATGTCGTTACATGGACGCTTAAAGAAGAAACTAAACAAAGGCTAGAACCAGAGTCACTTCCGTTATCGATACTCTATGAAGATGAAGCGATCATCGTCATCGATAAACCGCGCGGAATGTTAGTTCATCCAACAGAAAGAGTTTTTTCTGGGACTTTAGTGAATGCTTTACTAAATTATACTGATGAATTAGCAACTTTAAGTGGAAAAGAACGCCCGGGAATCGTCCATCGACTCGATCAACATACAAGTGGAGTAATGGTCATATGTAAAACAAACGATAGTTATGAAAAGTTAAAAAATCAATTTAAAAAAAAGTCGGTAACTCGCTATTATGAAGCAATTGTTCACGGTAATTTAACCCACGAAAAAGGAACAATTAAAGCACCGATTGGTCGTCATCCGAAGAATCGTCTAAAACGAACAGTAATTGCTGATGGAAAAGAAGCGGAGACAAACTTTAAAGTTCTCGCTAATACGAAGGATTACAGCCATGTTCAATGTCAACTTATTACTGGAAGGACCCACCAAATTCGGGTGCATATGAAATATATAAATCACCCTATCGTCGGTGATCCCCTTTATAGTCGTAAAAAATCACCATATATCGAACACCAAGCATTAATCGCTCGAACGTTAGGGTTTATCCATCCTTTAACCAAAGAATATGTTGAATTTACTTGCGAGCGACCTGAATGGTTTAAAAAGTTGTTACTATTGTTTCACTTAAAGGCTTGACTTTATATATATATTTTGAAATAATACATTAGAACCTAATAAAAAGTCCTTTAACATAGTCCCGAGAGGCTACAAAGGAATCGAAACAATAGATTTTTATGGATTCTTATAACCTTTTGCCTCTTTATTATTGGCAAAAGGTTTTTTTTAAGGAAAAATTTGAGCTACTCAGGTGGTGAAAACGATGGAGAAAAAAACTACAGTATTAGATGCAGCTGCAATAAACCGAGCCTTAACTCGTATCGCCCATGAAATATTAGAGCGTAATAAAGGTGGCGAAAATCTTGTCTTAGTCGGAATTAAGACTCGAGGTATTCCGCTAGCCCAACGTTTACAAGAAAAAATAAAGCAGATTGAATCGATTACAGTACCGATTGGTGAGCTTGATATTACACTCTATCGTGATGATTTAGAAACAGAAGCACAAGATGCGGAAGTGCTATCTGCAACAATTGATGTTGACCTAGTCAATAAAACAGTCGTTTTAGTCGATGATGTGTTATACACCGGTCGGACCGTGCGCGCCGCGATGGATGCGATTATGGATATCGGTCGTCCAGCACAAATTCAACTGGCAGTTTTAGTCGACCGGGGTCATCGAGAACTTCCAATTCGGGCTGATTACGTTGGGAAAAATATACCGACATCGACAAAGGAAATTATCGTTGTACAACTGAATGAGACAGATCAGGAAGATGAAGTAGGAATATATGAAAAATAAATGCAAAATCTTTAATTAAATCCCGTGAGATTTAAAAGGTTTGCAAAACAGGTACTACTTTTAGATTATTAATGCCTCTTTGCGAACTTTTTTAAAGCAAAGAGGCTTTTTTTACGCAATGAAATGAAAGTTTCGTCACAATTTCCACAATCTAAATAAAAAGGCATAAAAGAGGTGTATAATAAATGAAACATCTTATATCCGTTGATGATTTATCAAATGATGAAATTTTACGCACTTTTGAATTAGCAAAGAAATTCCGAAGTAACCCCTTCGAAATTAATCGACAACTGTTCGCAGCGAATTTGTTTTTTGAACCGAGTACGCGCACGAAGATGAGCTTTATTGTCGCTGAAAGAAAATTACAAATCGAAACGTTAGATTTTCATCCAGAACTATCGAGTATGCATAAAGGGGAAACGTTATTAGATACGGCGAAAACTTTCGAGGCAATAGGTGCTAATGTCCTTGTAATTCGTCACGAAGATGATAATTGGGCAACGGATGTGACACCTCATCTTTCAATACCAGTGATTAACGGTGGAGCTGGAACAAAGGATCATCCAACCCAGAGCTTACTAGATGCTTATACGATTTATGAAGAGTTTGGTTCTTTTAATAATTTACAAGTTGTCATTGCCGGGGATATAAAACATAGCCGAGTAGCACATTCAAGCTTAGAGTTATTAGAACGTTTAGGCGCAACGATTTATGTTTCAGGAGCGAAGGAACATATGGACGAAGAAGGTCGATATCCTTATGTACCCATTGATGAAGCTGTAGAAATCGCCGACGTACTTATGCTTTTACGAATTCAACATGAACGACATGAAGAAAATGAAGATCCGATTCATAATTATCATGAATATTACGGCTTAACTCTCGAAAGGGAAGCGCTAATGAAGCCCCATGCAATTATTATGCATCCTGGACCAGTCAATCGTAATGTCGAAATTGCTTCTGAATTAGTTGAAGCGAATCGCTCACGAATATTTAAACAAATGGAAAACGGCGTTTATATCCGTATGGCAATTCTTTATACATTATTACAAAATTGGGGGATTATAAATGAGTACAATCTTAAGAAATGTAAAACGTATCGTTAAAGGAAATGAATTAGAGACTTGTAATGTGTTGATTGTTCGTGGGAAAATTGAACAAATTTCCAAAGAAGAGATTGAAGAAGATGCAAAGCATATTATTGACGGTAAGGGAAGACTTCTTACACCCGGCTTTATCGATGTGCATATTCATTTACGCGAACCTGGTGGTGAACATAAAGAAACGATCGCAACAGGAACAAAAGCTGCAGCTAGAGGAGGCTATACGACCGTTTGTTCAATGCCGAATACAAATCCTGTTCCCGACAGTGTAAAAGAGGTCGAAGCCCTATTTGAACGAATTGAAAAAAATGCCCATATTCGCGTATTACCTTATGCAGCAATAACAAAAGGCCTAGAGGGTAAAGAGCGTACAGACATTACAGCTTTATCTAAAACTGGAATATTCGCTTTTACTGATGATGGAGTAGGTATTCAAGAAGCTGGACAAATGCTAGAAGCTATGCAAGAAGCAGCTCGGTGTGGCAAGGCAATCGTTGCACACTGTGAGGACAATTCATTGTTATACGGAGGAGTAATTCATAAGGGTAAAGTTAGCGAACGATTAAATTTACCAGGTATTTATAGTGCAAGTGAAGCAGTTCATATTGCTCGAGATGTTCTTTTAGCCGAAGAAACAGGCTGCCATTACCACGTCTGTCATGTAAGTACGAAAGAAAGTGTTCGCGTAATCCGTGATGCAAAACGTGCCGGTATTAAAGTAACGGCGGAAGTTTCACCGCACCATTTATTACTAACAGAAGATGATATTTTAGAAGATGATGCTGATTTTAAAATGAACCCACCATTACGGGCAAAAGAAGATAGACAAGCCCTACTTGAAGGATTATTAGATGGTACGCTCGACTTTGTAGCTACAGACCATGCACCACATGCCAAAGAAGAAAAAGCTCTTGGATTTTTAGAAGCACCTTTTGGAATCGTTGGTTTAGAAACGGCTTTTCCACTTTTATATACTCATCTAGTAAAAAAGAACGTCATGACCTTAGAAGAGCTTGTGAAAAACTTTACGGAATATCCGGCAAAAACGTTCAATTTACCATATGGTGTACTTGAAGTTGGTCGAGTCGCTGATTTAACGTTAATCGACCTCGAAAAGGAGGAAACAATCGATCGCAATACCTTTTATTCAAAAGGGAAAAACACACCTTTTGATGGATGGAAGGTATCAGGTATTCCGACGATGACAATTTATGAAGGAAAGGTCGTCTACGAAGGTGATCAACATGCATAAACGTTATTTAGTATTGGAAGATGGTGCGATTTTCGCTGGTGAAGCTATTGGAGCGACTGTAGAAGCGAAAGGCGAAGTCGTTTTTTATAATGGGATGACCGGTTATCAAGAAATGGTTACTGATCCGAATTATAACGGAAAAATAGTTGTAATGACATATCCATTAGTCGGAAACTATGGAATTAATCGTGATGATTTTGAGTCGATCTCACCTCATATCGAGGGGTTAATTGTAAAAGAGTTAAGTACAGTTCCTTCTAACTTTCGTTCGGAGGAGACATTAGATAGTTTTCTTACTCGACATCAAATTCCTGGAATTACCGGAGTCGATACTCGTAAATTAACCCGCCATATACGTAAAGCTAATCAGTTACGTGGTGTCATTACTGATAAAAAAGACATTTCCATAAATACATTATTTTCTCACTCGGATTGGCCTAAGCGTAACTTAGTAGAAGAAGTATCAATTACGAAGCCTTATATCGTACCAGGGCACAGTTTTCGTATTACAGTAGTCGATTTAGGAATGAAACATAGTATATTACATGAGTTGACCGAAAGACAATGTAACGTAACAGTCGTACCGTACAATTACGATGCAGAATCGATTTTACGATTTAAACCAGATGGTGTCCTTTTTTCAAATGGCCCTGGTAATCCAAATGATTATCCTGAAGTCGTCAGAACAGTCCGCGATTTATTAGGGAATATTCCTATCTTTGGTATCGGTTTAGGCCATCAACTATTAGCCCTAGCAACGGGTGCATCGATCGAACGATTACGGGTCGGACACTATGGAAAAAATTATACTGTAAAAGAAATGGCTACAAACCGGACATGGAGTACGACCCAAAGTCGGGCTTTTTATGTAACGGAAAAAAGCTTAGATTCAGAAAGGATAAATATCACATATCGTTCAGGAAACGATCACACAATCGAAGGAATTTCCCATAAACAATATCCAGCTTTTTCTGTTCAATTTAATCCAGAAGGAGCACCAGGTTCAAAGGAGACAAACTTTTTATTCGACCAGTTTTTAGATCTAATTAAAGCGACGAAAAAAGGGGACGGTGATCAATAAGATGACTCTAAATAAAGAAATTGAAACGATTCTCGTCATCGGCTCGGGACCAATTGTGATAGGTCAAGCTGCTGAATTTGATTATTCTGGAACTCAAGCTTGTCAATCTTTAAAAGAAGAAGGTTATACCGTTATTTTAGCGAATTCAAATCCCGCAACGATTATGACCGATACGACCGTTGCAGACCGGGTATATATGGAACCTTTAACGGTCGATTTCTTGAAAAAAATAATTCAAAAAGAACGTCCAGATGCTCTGCTTCCCACTTTAGGGGGGCAAACTGGCCTTAACTTGGCAATAGAGCTTGATGAATTAGGCATTTTAGATGAATTTGACGTACAACTATTAGGCACAAGCCTTGAAGCTATTCAACAAGCAGAAGACCGGGAAAAATTCCGTGCATTAATGGAAGAATTAGATGAACCAGTACCACCGAGCGAAATAGTAACGGAAGTTGAACAAGCAATACAATTTGCCAATGAAATTGGATATCCAATTATCGTTCGCCCAGCTTTTACATTAGGAGGTACTGGTGGAGGAATGTGTGATAATGAAGAAGAACTTCGCCATATCGTTAAAAATGGCCTCGCCTTATCTCCTGTAGGTCAATGTCTCGTAGAAAAAAGCATCGCCGGTTTTAAAGAGATTGAATACGAAGTAATTCGCGATAAAAAAGATCAAGCAATTGTCGTGTGTAATATGGAAAATATTGATCCGGTTGGTATCCATACCGGTGATTCGATTGTCGTTGCACCATCATTAACCTTATCGGACCGTGAATATGAGATGTTACGTCACGTTTCGTTGAAGTTAATTCGGGCATTAAAAATTGAAGGAGGCTGTAACGTTCAGCTCGCTTTAGATCCGGATAGCTTTCAGTACTACATTATTGAAGTGAATCCGAGAGTAAGTCGCTCTTCTGCTTTAGCATCGAAGGCAACCGGTTATCCTATTGCCAAAATTGCAGCTAAAATTGCAGTCGGTTTAACACTAGATGAAATTAAACATCCGCTAACGACAGCGACCTACGCGAACGTTGAGCCATCCCTTGATTATGTTGTGACAAAGATTCCGCGTTTTCCTTTTGATAAGTTTATATTCGGTGATCGTAAACTCGGTACCCAAATGAAGGCGACCGGTGAAATTATGGCAATCGGTCGCACATTTGAAGAATCATTTTTAAAAGGAATTCGTTCTTTAGAGGTAGGTAATGGGGATTTCCATTTACCATATTTAGAAGAAGAGCCGGAAGACGAATTAATTGAACGACTAAAAGAAGCCGACGATGAGCGAATCTTTGTAATCGCTGAAATGTTCCGTCGTGGCCATTCCGTCGACACGTTATTTAATTATACGAAAATCGACCGTTTCTTCTTAACGAAAATTGCCGGCATTATTGAGAAGGAAAAACAATTTTCAAAAAAGCCATTAGAGAAAGAAACGTTACAAGAGGCGAAAGAGCACGGCTTTTCCGATGAACAGTTAGCGCGAATTTGGCAAGTAGATGTCGATACGATCTATAACGAACGGAAAAAACAAGACATCCTCCCCGTATATAAATTAGTCGATAGCTGTGCAGCGGTCTATGAATCCAATGCTCCGTATTACTACAGTACGTATGAAGAGGAAAATGAGTCCAGTGTTTCAACAAAGGAAAAGGTGCTCGTATTAGGTTCAGGGCCGATTCGAATTGGACAAGGTATCGAGTTTGATTACGCGACGGTTCATTCGATTCTAGCAATTAAAGAGATGGGTTATGAAGCGATTATTATGAACAACAATCCAGAGACTGTTTCGACGGACTTTTCCATCTCTGATAAATTATATTTTGAGCCGTTAACATTAGAAGATGTGATGCACGTAATCGAATTGGAAAAGCCGATTGGGGTTATCGTTCAATTCGGTGGCCAAACGGCGATTAATTTAGCAGCTGGTTTAGAACGCCGAGGGGTGAAAATTTTAGGAACAAGTTTAGAGGCTATTGATAGGGCTGAAGATCGTAATAAATTTGAGCAGTTATTAGAAGAGCTCAACCTTGCAAAACCAAACGGTAAAGCCGTAACGACGAAACAAAAAGCGATTGAAATAGCTAACGAAATCGGCTACCCAGTACTTGTTCGACCATCCTATGTAATTGGTGGAGCCCAGATGGAGATTGTTCATAATGAAGAAGAGTTGAACAATTACTTACAAATAGTGACGAACATTAGTGAGGAAAAGCCATTATTAATCGACCAATATTTAACCGGAATTGAGGTCGATGTCGATGCAATTAGTGATGGTGAAACAACGTTTATTCCAGGCATTATGGAACATATCGAACGGGCGGGAGTCCACTCGGGAGATTCAATTGCTGTCTATCCACCGCAACGAATTAGCGAAACAGTTAAGGAGAAAATGTTAGATGCTACAGACAAAATAGCAAGAACCCTAGGCGTTGTCGGTTTAATTAACATTCAGTTTATTATCCAAGACGATGAAGTATACGTCTTAGAAGTAAATCCAAGAGCGAGCCGGACGATTCCGTTTTTAAGTAAAATTACCGGAGTAACAATGGCGAATATCGCTACCCGTTGTATCTTAGGTGAAAGATTGAAAGAAAAAGGTTATAATACAGAAATTTTAAAAGAAAAACCTAACGTTTATGTCAAATTGCCGGTTTTCTCTTTTGAGAAATTACGTAGTGTTGATACCACGCTTGGTCCAGAAATGAAGTCGACAGGGGAAGCAATCGGATATGATAAAACATTAGAAAAGGCTTTGTATAAAGGCTTTTTAGCTTCAGGTATTACAATTCCTTTTGAAGGGGCAGTGTTACTTACCGTAGCAGACAAAGATAAACAGGAAGCATTTTCGATTGCGAAACGATTCCATGAGTTAGGCTTTCAATTGTACGCAACAGAAGGAACGGCGGACTTTTTACAAGAGAGAAACTTACCAGTTATAAGTGTAGCTAAAATCGATGAAGATGAGCGAAACGTATTATCGATTATAAAAAATGGAGAAGTTCAATTCGTCATTAATACGATTACTTCCGGAAAACAACAACGTTCCGACGGCTTCCGAATTCGTCGTGAAGCAGTAGAGCACGGTATGATTAGTTTGACGAATTTAGATACAGCAGAAGCAATTTTAAATGTAATTGATTCCTCAACCTTTACTGCTACACCAATTACCGATGACGGGGTGAATTAAATGAAAAAACAAAGAGCGACGATTGTCTCTTCCGCCGAGATTGCGAAAGAGACAATCGCAATCGTATTAAAAGATGAATATATTAGCCAAAATGCAAAGCCTGGCCAGTTTGTCCATATTTGTATCGACGGCTTTACTCTACGCCGTCCGATATCAATTGCGCACATAGATGAAGCGACAAACACTTTTACAATTTTATTTAAAGTAATTGGCGACGGAACAGGAAAGCTAGCTAGCTATCAAGCTGGACAATCACTCGATTTATTAGGTCCTAATGGAAGCGGCTTTCCTCTAAAAGATATCAATAAAGAATCGTCTATTTTACTATTAGGTGGAGGAATCGGAGTGCCACCAATTTACTTTTTAGCAAAAAAGTTAAACCAACTCCAAATCCCATTCCAAGCAATATTAGGTTTTCAAACGAAAGATTATGTGTTTTATGAAGATGAATTTAAAAAATTAGGTGCAACGACAATCGTTACCGATGATGGCACATATGGAAAAAAAGGCTTTGTGACTGACTATGTAGAAAAGCAATCGCTCGATCGTTACTATGCTTGTGGTCCGTTACCGATGTTGCGCTCAGTAAAACGAACACTTTCAGAAATCGAAGGCTATCTATCGTTTGAGGAACGGATGGCTTGTGGTATCGGTGCTTGTTATGCTTGTGTGATTCCAACAAAAGGTGCAACTTCATACAAAAAAATATGTCAAGATGGGCCAGTCCTTGCTGCAAAGGAGGTAGACTTATGATTGATTTATCCGTATCGTTACCAGGTTTAGAGTTGAAAAATCCAGTTATGCCAGCTTCTGGATGTTTTGCCTTTGGTAGAGAGTACAGCAATTTTTATAATTTAAACATACTAGGTGCAGTCATTATGAAGGCAGCAACTGGTAGCGAGCGTTTAGGAAATCCGACTCCCCGTGTAGCAGAGACAGCTTCAGGCATGTTAAATGCAATCGGTTTACAAAATCCGGGCGTTGAGCGAATTGTTGCCGAAGAGATACCTTTTTTGAGACAGTTTAACATACCGATTATTGCAAATGTCGCTGGAAGTACGGTGGAAGAATATGAACAAGTAGCGAAAACCTTGAGCAAGGCGGAAGATTTAGCAGCAATCGAATTAAATATTTCTTGTCCGAATGTAAAAGAAGGAGGAATTCAGTTTGGTACAGACCCCGAAATGGCCCAAGAGGTAACTCGTCGAGTAAAAGCAGTAAGTAACGTCCCTGTTTATGTAAAACTATCACCTAATGTGACAGATATCGTAGCGATGGCAAAAGCAATTGAAAACGCTGGAGCAGATGGTTTGACGATGATTAATACACTTACCGGCATGCGTCTTGATTTAGCTACAAGACGACCGATAATTGCCAATAAAACAGGTGGTTTATCTGGAGCTGCGATTAAACCGATTGCCATCCGAATGATTTATGAAGTGTACCAGCATGTATCTTTACCAATAATCGGTATGGGTGGTATTGAACGTGCTGAAGATGTCTTAGAATTCTTACTTGCGGGAGCAAGTGCTGTCGCCGTCGGTACAGCTAATTTTAAAGATCCTTATGCCTGTCCAACGATTATTGATCAGTTACCTAATGTGTTAAAATGTTATGGATTTTCTTCAGTAAAGGAAGCGATCGGAGGTGCTCATCGATGAATCCGATATTTTTAGCCTTAGATTTTCCAACTTGGTGTGAGGCAAAGCAATTTATTGACCAAAACGAACTAGAAGGGGTCCCGGTAAAAGTCGGCATGGAGTTGTTTTATCGGGAAGGTCCTAAAGTTATTGAACAATTAAAATTACGAGAACATCCTATTTTTCTTGATTTGAAATTACACGACATTCCTACAACTGTGATGCGGGCAATGCGTAATTTAAGCGCCTTAGAAGTAGATTATGTTAATGTTCATGCCCTAGGCGGAAGCGATATGATTAAACGGGCAAAGGAAGGTTTACAAACCTCTTCTCAAGGAACAAAAGAGCCAAAACTACTTGCCGTTACAATCCTAACGTCTTTTGATGATCAAATGTTACAACGAGATTTAACCTTAGAAGGAACTGTTGAAGATCAAGTAATACATTTTGCTAAATTAGCCTATGGGAGTGGTGCTGACGGTGTCGTTTGTTCTGTTCACGAATCTGAGAAGATTAAACGAGTTACCTCTCAAAGCTTTGAAACTGTAACTCCAGGAATCCGTTTAACAGATGACCAATCCGATGATCAAAAGCGAATTGCAACTCCCTCTTTTGCAAAATCTCAAAAAGTAGATAAAATCGTTATCGGAAGAAGCATAACGAAAGCAGAAAATCCAAAGCTTGCCTATAACCTTGCCTTAAAGGAGTGGAAATATGGATTTACAAACTGAAATTACAAAAGATCTACTAGAAATCGAAGCCGTACAAATTCGTACAGAAAACTATTTTACATGGACATCAGGAATTAAATCACCGATTTATTGTGATAATCGTTTGACGATGTCTTATCCACATGTTCGTCGAAAAATTGTAAAAGCTTTTACTGAACGTATAGAAAGGTTAGGTTGGAAACCGGATTCTATCGCAGGCTGTGCTACTGCTGGAATCCCTCATGCAGCTTGGTTAGCTGAGGCTTTAGATTTACCGATGGTTTACGTTCGTTCTTCCCCTAAAGGCCACGGAAAGGAAAATCAAATTGAAGGACATATAAACCGAGAAGACCGAGTAATTGTCATTGAAGATTTAATTTCTACAGGTGGGTCCTCTTTGGAAGCAGTACGTGTCTTGAAAGAAGTCGGGGCAGAAGTACTTGGAGTATTGGCGATTTTTACGTATGGTTTAGAAAAGGCAAAGAATAATTTTTCTGAAGAAAATGTTGCAGTTTCGACAATTACAAGTTATGATTTTTTATTAGAGATGTTAATGAACGAAGAAAAAATTACTGAAGCAGAGAAAAATGAATTAATAGCTTGGCGCGATTTACTAAAGTAAAGTCAAAACTTATGGTATGCTATAAGATGTAGTAATTAATAATAATTATATATAGGGCAAGTGATTTAGTGATGAAAATAAGTGATTATGAGTTATTAATCCAACTCGCAGAAATTGGAACAGTACGGGGAACGGCAAAGGCAATTTTAATATCCCAACCAGCCGTGTCCCAACGACTTAAGTACATCGAACAATATTTTGGGGAACAAATTTTTATTCGGACAGCGAAGCGGTTACAACTCACACCAAGTGGAGAGCTTATTTTAAACCATGCTCGAAAAGTTGTCGAAAATGAATTGACGATTAAAAATAAGCTCGCCGTTTCCAGTGAGGAAGTACGGGGCACGTTGTCGATTGCTTGTTCAACGGTAATTAGTCAACGTTATTTACCGAAAGTGTTAGCAAAATTTATGAAAAAATATCCGAAAGTAACAATCGATCTCGTAACGGGAACGAGCGGTGACATTCGTAACGACTATAGCAATTATCATGTATCGATTGTACGAGGAGAAGCAATTAAAGATTTAGAACATACGTTATTATTCGAAGATCCATTATATATCTTTGATACGCAGCCCTTTACAGAAGGAGAAGTAAAAGAGCGACCATTAATTTCCTTCAAAAGTGACGACGGACTTGAAGAAGTAATTAACCATTGGGTTTCTACCCAAAATAAAATCGATACCGTTCAAAAAATAAGTGTCGACCAAATTGAAACGTGTAAGCAATTTATGAAGCAAGGTTTAGGTATGGCAATTTTACCTTGGAGTGTTTCGGAATCCTTAATTGAACGTTATCCGCATGTACCGCTTCGTATTGATCAAAAAATGGTAAACCGCCAAACATGGCTCTGTTACCATTCAGAATTTAAAGATTTACCCCAAGTACAAAGTTTTATCCAACTTATGTTGGAAGAAACATTCATGTAAAAGTTTATTCCCAATTAAAGAAAGTAATAGGGAATAAATTAAGCTTAAAGAACGAAGGGACTGAATTTCTAAACATAGAGAAATTCAGTCCTTTTCACTTTGTTAAATAAATTTTCCATTTGTACACATAATCCGTTAATATATTTGATTATTTTGATTAGTTGTTTCAGAAAGCTTAAGAAAACTATTCACGATTTTGACCTTGTTTTTTTAGTAACTTATTTATAAATGTAATTCCTTGAGTAAGTTGTGGTATTATTACCTCTTAACTTACTTATTGAATTACTCCACTGTGTAAGTTGTAAGTCTTTTTGCCGTGGACATCCCTAGTAGAAGCGTCCACTGTGTAAGTTGTAAGTCTTTCTGCCGTGGACATCCCTAGTAGAAGCGTCCACT
>Ga0079225_10000154_pt1 | contig 35796 bp, 37 predicted proteins | sample Poulit2012_FD_76344 | JGI IMG/M metagenome (GOLD analysis project Ga0079225, IMG submission 76344) | Agricultural soil microbial communities from Georgia to study Nitrogen management - Poultry litter 2012 | ecosystem: Environmental > Terrestrial > Soil > Agricultural land | place: USA: Georgia... | reverse complement strand
CGCTTTGGTTTCCCATAGCTCTTGCGGAGGTGGCCGGCAAGAACGCGAACAGATGAATGCTGGGACTTCACGTTTGATAACGTGCAAGTGAGCGCCACGGTAATGACGCCCCCGGTCCTGGCCACACTGGCACTTGGGTAAAGCGCAGGGGTTCCGATTTCCGGAAGACGTCGATTGTCGCACATATTTAACATCTATCCAACCTCTAACCTTGCACCCACAAAAACGGCGAGGCATGCTAAACGGTATTCGTAAGCAAGGAGATAATCGTGAAGCGCTTAGGTTCAATTTTATGTATGGCAGCACTTATCAGCCTAGGCTCGTTGGCGACTGCCGACACCTTCCACCGCTGGGTGGATGAAAACGGGGTCACCCATTACAGCAAAACTGCTCCCCAAGGCCGCCAAAGTGAAACCATCAGCACAACAACCGGCACTCCCGCCCAACAGTCTGCGCCAATGGCAGAGCCCGCACCGGCCGACCACCATGAAACGTCAACCAGTTCGGCCGACGAAGTACAAGCAAAATGGTGTCAGCAACACCGTGAAAACTTAGACATTCTTCAAAATAAAGACAGAGTGCAGCAGCAAGACCCAGATACAGGGGAAATGCGCACACTTACAGAAGCGGAACGGGCTGAAATGATTAAACAAATAGAAGCACAGCTCGAAGGCTGCTAGTTTTTGCCCATAAAAAACCCCAAAAAGTTAACACAACTTTTTGGGGTTAGTGCTTAGATCCGTTTTATTTAAGCTGCATTAAATGCGAGCTTACCCTCCTCAACTTCTACTTTAATACAGCTGTCAGGTGCAAAATCGCCCCGCAAAATAGCGGTTGCAAGCGGATTTTCCACAAGTTGCTGTATCGTACGCTTCAACGGACGCGCCCCGTACACAGGGTCATAACCAGCTTCCACGAGTAAGTTTAACGCTTCCTCGCTCACTTCAAGCGCTAGATCACGCTCTACCAAGCGAGAACGCAATCCCTCTAGCTGGATTGTAGCGATGCTATGCATCTGCTCCTTGCCTAGGGGGTGGAATACAACAGCCTCATCAATCCGGTTGATAAACTCAGGGCGAAAATGCTGCTCTACAACCCCCATGACGGCGCCTTTCATGGTGTCATAATCGCTTTCCCCTGCCAAAGTTTGGATGAGGTCTGACCCCAAATTTGAGGTCATCACAATCACCGTATTACGGAAATCCACGGTGCGGCCCTGGCCATCCGTTAAGCGACCATCGTCTAACACCTGCAGTAGGATATTGAACACATCGCTATGAGCCTTTTCTACCTCGTCAAGCAAGAGCACAGAGTAAGGTTTGCGCCGCACAGCTTCCGTCAAATAGCCGCCCTCTTCGTAGCCCACATAACCTGGGGGTGCTCCAATTAAGCGCGCTACAGAATGTTTTTCCATAAACTCAGACATATCGATGCGCACCATAGCCTCTTCGGCATCGAACAAGAACTCAGCCAAGGCTTTACAGAGCTCTGTTTTACCCACGCCAGTGGGTCCTAAGAAAAGGAAGGAACCATTCGGACGGTTAGGATCAGCCAAACCTGCACGTGAGCGTCGCACGGCGTTGGCCACCGCTTCCACGGCTTCGTTTTGCCCAACCACACGCTCGTGCAAAGCTGCTTCCATTTTCAACAACTTATCGCGCTCGCCTTCAAGCATCTTATTAACGGGAATACCTGTCCAACGCGATACCACCTCAGCAATTTCTTCGTCGGTGACCTCTGTGCGCAACAGCTGCATAGCAACCGCCTCAGAATCTCCGCCAGTATCTGCCACGTTAATTTTGCGTTCTAATTCTGGAATTACCCCATACTGCAATTCAGACATGCGGCTTAAATCTCCCGCACGGCGAGCCTGATCCATTTCCACACGTGCTTTATCGAGCTCCGCCTTAATGCTTTGCACGTCTTGAACTGAAGCTTTTTCTGCATCCCAAATTTCACGTAGATCAGCGAACTCTTTTTCCAGTTCTGCTATCTCATCTTTCACTTTTTCGAGACGTTCTTGACTGGCTTTATCTTTTTCCTTGCTAAGCGCCTCGCGTTCCATTTTAAGTTGGATAATACGGCGGTCCAAACGATCCATTTCTTCGGGCATGGAATCAATTTCCATGCGAATACGGCTGCCTGCCTCATCAATTAAATCGATGGCTTTATCTGGTAACTGTCGATCTGTGATGTAGCGATGAGAAAGTTGCGCTGCCGCCACGATAGCGCCATCGGTAATGGTGATACCATGGTGCACTTCATAGCGCTCTTTCAATCCGCGCAGAATGGCGATTGTGTCCTCCACAGAAGGCTCATCCACTTGCACTCGCTGGAAGCGGCGCTCAAGGGCGGCATCCTTTTCAATATATTGGCGGTATTCATCTAAAGTGGTGGCGCCTACACAGTGAAGCTCACCACGGGCCAAGGCGGGCTTTAACATATTGCCTGCATCCATAGCGCCATCTGCTTTACCTGCGCCCACCACAGTGTGTAGCTCATCAATAAAAAGAATTATTTGGCCTTCGGCCTTAGCAAGCTCGTTGAGCACTGCCTTCAAGCGCTCTTCAAACTCTCCGCGATACTTAGCGCCGGCTATAAGAGCAGCCATATCTAAAGCTAACACGCGCTTTCCCTTTAGGCCTTCAGGCACTTCGTTATTCACAATACGCTGCGCCAACCCTTCCACAATGGCGGTTTTACCCACCCCTGGCTCACCGATGAGCACTGGGTTGTTTTTAGTACGTCGTTGTAATACCTGAATAGTGCGCCGAATCTCGTCATCTCGACCAATCACAGGGTCAAGCCTGCCAGACTCTGCCTTTTCAGTAAGGTCCACGGTATATTTTTCTAACGCTTCGCGTTGATCCTCAGCACCTGCTTCTTGCACGGTTTCACCTCCACGCATTTTTTGTATGGCAGCTTGCAGCGCCGCCTTATTTACACCTGACTGTTGCATTAACTTACCCACTGCACCGCCCACATCGCAGGCAGCAAGTAGCATAGCTTCTGTGGTGATATAAGCATCACCAAGCTGCTGGGTTTCTTTGTCAGCTAAATTAAATAATTGGCCAAAAGCACGCGAAGCCTGCACTTCGCCATCAAAAGGGGTGTGCGTAGGTAATTTATCCACAGCCATACGTAGAGCAGTGGTTAAGTCTGTAACATTCACTCCCACCTGCTGAAGAAGTGGCTGAGCACTTCCGCCTTTCGCCTCAAGCATGGCGAGCAATACATGTTCTGGCTCCAGGGTAGCTTGGCTTGCCCCCACAGCAATGGACTGTGCATCCATTAAAACACTCTGCAACCGCTTGGTTAATCTTTCTTGCATTAGGGTTACCTCTAACAGTTGAATTGAGGCGCACCACGCCTCACAACAAGGCTTTCTCCACACAAAACAATATAAGAGAAAGCTAAACTACCCTAATAAGTGGTGCCAGTGAACACATATTCAAGAGAGGTTTTAGTATTTTTATTATGGTTCAAGCCAAATTAAGCTTGCAAAGCGACCCGTTTGGCCTTCTTTGCGGTAGGAGTAAAAACGCCGTTGGTTATCCGTAGCCGTGCATAAATTGCTTAGCGTAACTTGCACGCCTAGCGTATCTAACTGCACTTTTGCCAAACTTGCCAAATCGCAACGCCAGTGATCTAGGCCATCCTCAATAAAGCAGGCCTGAGCCGCTGGGTCGCTAGCAAGCGCCTCATAAACCTCTGGCCCCACCTGATAGGCGCCTTGTGAAATCGCCGGCCCCACCCAAGCTGCTAAAGGCTCTTGCTGTGGCGCTAGCAACTCAACCGCCCGCGCCAGAATACCCTGTGCCAAGCCTCGCCATCCAGCGTGCACAGCAGCCACTTTGGTGCCATCCAAGCGGGCAAACAACACCGGCAAGCAATCCGCCGTCAGCACCACGCACGGCTGATCAGCCCCTTCACTCCATACACCATCAGCCTCCGCTGCCGCACCGCCAGCTTCTACTACTTGCACACCATGCACTTGTGTGAGCCAGTGAGGCGCATGCTTCGTAGCAATATGCTTCCACAGCTGCTGTCTTGCGGCCAACACGCGCTCGGGGGCGTCACCTGTATTTAGCCCAAGGTTAAAACCATCCCAAGGCGGCGGCGACACCTGCGCACAACGGGTGCTTACTAGCACCCGAACCTTTGGATGCGGATGCCATTCAGGGTATAACCACCGGTTCATGCCTGTGCGTCCTCTTTTAGTAGTGACACCAACTGCTCCATATCAGCCGGCAAAGGTGCTTCAAACTCCATAAACTCCTGGGTTACTGGATGAATGAAACCTAATCGCTGGGCATGCAATGCTTGGCGCTTAAAGCCCTGCAATGCTTCTCTCAGCGCTGGGCTTGCGCCGGCTGGTAACCGTAAGCGTCCCCCATACACGCCATCGCCCACCAAAGGGTAGCGAATATGATGCATATGTACGCGTATTTGATGAGTACGCCCTGTTTCTAGCTGTGCCTGTACCAGTGTGTGCCCGCGAAAACGCTCCTGCACACGGTAGTGCGTCACCGCTTCTTTACCAGTGTCCACCACTGCTTGGCGCTTGCGGTCATGGGGGTGGCGATCAATAGGCGCATCCACGCAACCGCCGCCGGTCATCACGCCATAAACAATAGCCGCATAAAAACGCTCCACACTGCGCTCTTGAAACTGTTCCACCAAACCCGCATGGGCCGCTAAAGAGGCAGCCACCACCATTAAGCCGGTGGTGTCTTTATCTAAGCGATGCACAATGCCTGCGCGGGGCAAGTTAGCTAGCTGCGGGAACTGGTGCAGCAGCCCGTTGAGCAAAGTGCCTTGGTGGTGCCCAGCAGCAGGATGGACGACTAAGCCCGCGGGCTTATTAATCACCACCAAATGCTCATCGGCATAAATAATTTCTAACTCAATAGCCTCTGGCGCATCTTCCACTTGCACTTCTACCACTGCATCTAAAACCAAAGTTTCTGTACCTAGTAAACGCTCCTTAGGCTTTACTTTTTGGCCATTAACGGTAAGTTCACCCGTTTTAATCCACTCTTGTAGGCGCGAGCGGGACAAGCCCGAAAACAATTCAGCTGCCGCTTGGTCTACTCTCATGCCCGCTTGCGCTTCTGAAACTTCCACCTGTTGCTGAATTTTTTCTTGAATCGGTTGTCCCATGGTTCTTCCTAGATTTATTGGTTTCATTGGCTCGCAATTGCCGGCTGTGGTTAAATAACGCCTTGCGTGCTCGTTTGAGCCATCTTTGACTAAGTGATTGAGTGACTATGCGTCGTTACACCCTTATTTACCTTATCATCGTAGCCTTGTTCGCTAGCGGTTGCGCAAATCGGCATAAAGAAAAGCCTGAACGCACTGAGGCAGAACATTATGCCGAAGTGCAGCGCCAAATTGGAAAAAAGAATTACCTCACTGCTATCGACGAGTTACAAGAGCTTGAGGCCCGCTTTCCTTATGGTGATTACACAGAACAAGCGCAGCTGGACTTAATCTATACACAATTTCGCGCTTTAGATTATCCAGCTGTGGTAGCCACCGCCACCCGCTTCCAACGCAACTACCCCACTCACGAGCACTTGCATTATGTGCTCTATATGAAGGGGTTAGCCAACTATCAAATGGAACGCGGCATGATGGATGGCTTGCTTGGACCCGACAAATCTTCGCGCGACCTAAGTTCCTGGAAGGATGCCTTCCGTAATTTCAACGAACTGATTACCCGCTTCCCCGATAGTGAGTTCGTACCCGACGCTAAAGCGCGCATGGTATACATTCGCAACATGCTCGCGGAACAAGAGCTGCACGCGGCCCGCTACTACGCACGTCGCGGCGCTTATATTGCAGCCGTGAATCGAGCACAAAACGTGATTATTCATTACCAAAGAACACCAGCGGTGCCCGAAGCCTTGGCCATTATGAACAAGTCTTATCTTGCCATGGGCGAAAAAGAACTAGCTGCAAAAAGTTACCGCGTTTTAGTGAGCAATTGGCCAGACAGCGAATTTATTCGAGCGAAGAAAGAAGAAGCGCGCCTGGCTTGGTGGCCAGTGGATAAAAACACTTGGCTTAGCTGGCTCACCTTCGACTTACTTTAATAAAAACCAACAAGCCCGCCAACATACTTTGGTGGGCTTAGGCACTACCAACGATAGCTGACAGGGTAGCGACGATTCACACCAAATGCTCGACCAGTGACCTTTGGGCCTAGAGCACCCTGTTGACGCTTGTATTCATTACGATCAATTAAGCTTATCACCAAGCGCACCTCCTCCTCAGGCAAACCCGCTGCAACGATAGTTGCCATATCCTGTTGTTGCACCACATAACGTTCCACCACCTCATCTAGCACGTCGTAGTCTGGCAAACTGTTTTCATCCAGCTGACCTGGGGCGAGCTCCGCAGTGGGCGGGCGCTCAATCACTCGCCAAGGAATCACGGGCGCATCCTGCTGTGCATTGCGCCAGCGAGCCAGTCGATAGACCCAAGTTTTAGGTACATCTTTCAACAAGCTATAGCCGCCCACCATATCACCGTATAGGGTGCTATAACCCACAGCGCATTCACTTTTATTGCTGCACGCCAGCACCACCTGCCCGTTCTTATTTGATAGCGCCATTAAAATAACGCCACGACAACGAGCTTGCAGATTTTCCTCTGTGGTACCTAAGTTTCCGTCAGCCAACTCATCTGCTAAAAGCCCCATAAACCCATTGAAAGGCGCCCGAATGGGAATTTCTTTGTAATCAACACCTAATATTTTGGCCTGTTGCGCTGCATCCTCTTTACTCATGGCCGAAGTGTAATCAAAAGGCATCATTACAGCACAAACGTTTTCCGCCCCTAGCGCGTCGGCAGCAATAACCAATGTCAGCGCTGAATCAATACCCCCTGAGAGTCCTAAGAGAGCCCCCTTAAATCCATTTGCTGCCACATAATCCGCCAAGGCTCTAACGAGTGCACCGTAAAGTGCCGCCTCCTCCTGAGGCCAGGCAAAGATTGCGGCAGTTTGCTGCACCATTAAATCGCACACCAACTGATGGGTTTCAAACAAAGGGGCCTGATATAGTGTCTTCCCTTGCGCAGCCACAATATGGCTGCCGCCCTGAAAAATAATGCCATCCTGCCCTCCCGCCATATTGCAATGCACCACCCCAAACGGATAACGGTTGACCACCTGCGAGCTAGCATTAACAGCCTCTTCTTCTTGCCCTAAGGAATAAGGGCCATTAGCACAATGCAGCAACCATTCCACGCCAAGTGCTTGGTACTCAGCGAGCAAAGATTCGCGAAAAATATCGCTGCCTAAGGCCAAACCAAAACGATGTCCATTAACAGTAAAGGTGGTGGCTTGGTTGCCTGCGCTAAAGTATGTTTGGCGCAGCAGCCCTTGGTCCTGTTGCAAATCCTCAAAAGCTAATTGATGGTGCTCAGCGAGCAAGCCTTGCTGGGGGAAAATCACTCCAAGCGCATTAAAGCATTCCCCTTTCACCCAGCGCGGAAAGCCCAACACAATAGGCACAGGCAGCTCAGCAGCTAACCTAGCCAAGGCATGCTCCACTCGCTGCTCCAAGTCTTTGCGTAGCAATAAATCATAAGCAGGCATACCCAGTAGCGCTTGTTCAGGGAATATCATTAATTCCAGTTGCGAGTTAGCTGCAGTCAAACGCAACGCTTCATCTAAAATAGTTTGCGTGTTAGCTGCCACGTCACCCAAACGACTTTTTGCTTGTATCACTGCCACTGAAAACTGTGCCACTGCTCTTCTCCGCCCATGCACTGACTAAGATTGAAACAGAAGTTTAACACCTGCTGCCCACCTATAGGCAAAGGAATCCCGTATACGCCATAATGGTAAAAATTTTAATGAGGGAAGCGCCATGGGTTTAATCCGCCTACTGATTTTTGTAGCCATTATCTATTTTATCTATCGTTTGGTCAGAAATGCGGCATCAAAGCCTGCTGCAACCACCACGCCAATTGCCATGGTAAAGTGCCAGCAGTGCAAAGTGCTTTTCCCGCAGCAGGAAGCCATTACTAAAAACCAACTGCACTTTTGCAGTGCAGCACACCTTAATCTGTGGTTAGAGAACAATGGCTAAGCATCACCCTCTAAACGCTGTATCTCCTGCAACGGTCTACACACTATATAGGATTACCCTTGCGCTATTTTTATTAGCTTTGTTTTTTTTCACCGACAGCTCTGGGCTTGGCGAGAGCAATCCAAAGCTGTTTATTTATGCCTTAAGTACCCACTTAATAATACTTATCCCTGCTCTCTGGCTGCCTTCACCATTAAAGTCCTCGGACCCGCTGAAGCAAACCATGACCTTTATTGTCGACTTGCTAGTATTGGTGTTGGTAATACATAGCAGTGGCAGCATTTCTAGTAGCTTAACCGCACTAGTATTTGTCACTGTAGCCACGGCGAGCATGCTTTTACTTACTCGGTATGCTCTTCTCATCGCTGCTTTAGCTGCATTAGCGCTTATGTTTGAACAGTTCTACTACGGGCTCAGCGATGGCAACGTTGGTCCTGCTATACCCACCGCAGCCGGCCTACTCGGCATTGGTTTGTTTGGGGTAGCGCTTGCCATGCGCAACCTTGCCACACGGCTAGAACGAAGTGAGGTGCTAACGCACAAACAAGATATCGCCATTCGCCGTCTCGAAGAGCTCAACAAACAAGTTGTGGCAAGAATGCTCACCGGCATTGTGGTATTTGATGACTGTTTAAACATTCAGCTCGCCAACAGTGCTGCCACAGATTTCACTCAAGCATCATTATCCATGGGTAGCACTGTCCCCACGGCAATTAGGCAAGCTTTTGATGAGTGGCGATCCAATACGAGCCGTCACCCTAGTCCCATTCCTGCCACCGCTTCGCGACCCGAGTTAGAAATCCGTTTCGCTGCCCTAGATCCTATTACTACGGTAGCCTTCATAGAAAACCGCTCCCACCTTTTGCAACAAGCACAAGCTCTTAAACTTGCATCCTTGGGCCAACTCACTGCCACCATTGCTCACGAAATTCGCAATCCATTAAGCGCGATTAGCCATGCCGCTCAACTCTTAGAAGAAGGTGAAATAGGTCCGCAGGACAAACCCATGATTAATATTATCCATCGCCACGTGGAGCGCCTAAACCGAATCGTCAGCGATATTTTGTCCGTATCGCGGGGCCACGCACCTCAACCGCAAAAAATTAATTTCCCTCACTTTCTTGAGCAACTAATGCAGCGCTGGCAAGAACAAGGGCTCGATACCCAGCGTATTAAGCTAGAAATTGCAGATGCAAACTTTGTTGTGATTTTTGATAACCACCATTTAGGCCAGGTCATGGAGAACTTGATAACCAACGCACTGAAATATAGTGATACCACTGTTACTATTACCGCTAGCTATAGAGCAAACGGCATACCTCAAGTGTCGATCAGCGATAAGGGAAGCGGGGTTCCAGCAGATCATCAGCATCGTCTATTTGAGCCATTTTTCACCTTGGCTAAAGACGGGACGGGGTTAGGCCTGTTTCTTTCACGCGAGCACTGCCAAGGGAACCAAGCGCAATTAACCTACCAGGACAACCAGCCTGGCGCTTGCTTTGTGATAACCTTTGTTCATCCCAATAAAAACCTGTGAGCTTATGATTACAAACGCTAATAAAACTGTACTCGTTGTTGATGATGAAGAAGACTTGCGCCACCTAATCAGCGTTACGCTAACTCGCATGGGTTTAGTCCCAGTGGCTGTGGGCTCTGTTAAAGGCGCTAAACAAGCCCTTGCAGAACAACCTTTTCATCTATGCCTCACAGATATGAACCTCCCCGATGGCAACGGCATCGAGCTTGTGCAACATATTAAGCGCCACCATAACGCCATTCCTGTGGCTATGATTACCGCCTATGGGAACATGGAAACAGCCACCCTAGCTATGAAAGAAGGCGCTTACGATTTTATAGCTAAGCCTGTTTCGCTACCTCGCCTGCGCCATCTGGTGGAAGACGGGCTGAATGTTAATCAAGTCGCTAGCCTCACCAATATGAGACAGCTCATCGGCTCTTCAGCAAAAATTGAAGAGTTACGTCAGAACATTAATCGATTTGCACGCAGCCAAGCTCCCATTTACATCGATGGCGAGCAAGGCACTGGCAAACAGCGAATTGCACACTTGATTCACCAAACAAGCCCGCGACGTGACAAGCCGTTTATACACTTTAGCTGCGCGGGCTTTAGTGACGAGCAATTAGAAGCAGCCCTTTTTGGTCAAGTACAGAATACCCAGGGCGAACGTGTGGAAGAAAAAGGTGCCATTTTATCAGCAGATGGTGGCACCCTTTATCTCGAAGACCTCAACGAGATTCCTCTACACCTACAACTGCAACTCCTGCGCGCACTTGAAGAAAAAAGTCTTCGTCCCAGAGGTTACAACCAAGACATTCCTTTTAATGTTCGAATCATTAGCAGTAGCCATCAACCTTTAGCGCAAGCATTACTAGAAAGGCGATTCAGACAGGACTTATATTATCGCTTAAATGTGATTGAGCTGACGTTACCGCCACTGCGTAACAGGCCAGAAGATATTTCCTTACTCGCTGAATATTACCTCGAGCAATTAGCCAACTATTACCAGAACGAACCCAAGCAGCTCAATCAAAAAGCCGAAGAAGCCCTTAAAATGTATAGCTTCCCTGGCAATTTGCAGGAGCTTGAAAATATCCTCGAAAGAGCAACAACCCTCGCTGACGGTCCCCATATAGATCCTCGGCATCTTAAGCTGCCCGAATCCAAGCCAGCTGCCCAGGCACCCGCAGAAGAAACGCAACAGGAGCGTGAACAAGCTATAGTGCAAGCAGAACGCCCAGCAGAACAATCCTTGGAAGATTATTTGCAAGATATTGAACGCCGCGAAATCCTAGCTGCGTTAGATAGCACCTTGTGGAATCGCACCGCTGCTGCAAAACGCTTAGGCATGTCATTCCGCTCTTTGCGCTACCGGCTGAAAAAACTAGGCATCGACCAAAGCAGCGACGATGCTTAGCTACTCACGAAGCCTTTCAACATTGGCGCACAATAGAATGCACAATTAGCTTCTTGGTCTCTCCCTTTCTTGTTTTTATGCTGTAGAAAAGGAGGGATATCATGAGACACCAAGGAACCACCTTATTAGAGCTGCTATTTGTGCTCGCTATTTTGGCTGTAATGTTATTAATAGCAGCCCCCAATTACCAACGCTTGTTGATTCAACAGCAACTTTCGAGCTCTGCTCAACAAATGCTTGCTTCACTCAATTACGCCCGCCATCTTGCTGTTACACAAGGGGGCGCTTATGTGTGCGACGGTGAACAAGGCTGTGACGACTTCCAAAGACCCAATGCCATCGAAATATTTGTTAGCGCTCCAGATGGCAGCTTGAGTAGCCATCAGTGGCAGCCGTTTCATCCCGAAATTAGCGTGCAATGGCGCCGCTTCCGCGGCAATCATCTTTATTTTAACTCTCAAGGACGTAGTGTATTTTCTAATGGTCATTTTTTGTTATGCCATGCTCGCCATTATGGCACTGCCTATAAGGTTGTCCTCAACTGGAGCGGCCGTGCTCGCATCGAGAGAACCGACGCAGATAATTGCTAATTAGTTCCAGCTGCCCCTTGGCAAAGGCACGCAAGGTGAATCCTGAGCTGGTGTAAAGCAGCTATAACCACGGGAATCCAACCCCAATCCTCCGGTGCCAACCATACTCCCCTGCGGTTCTGCCTGTACTAACCAAATCGCCAAGCCAACTTGCCCCTCCTCAGTGCGACGCGCATAGAAGCGATAGTGATCCGTATGATACGCGGTCGTTAAACTAGGGTCGTTCAACTGCTCCACCTGATGCAGCAAAGCCAATAATTGGATTTTTGTTTCTGCTTGGCGAGCACGAATCCAATAGCCTCGATATTGCCCCCAAGCCATGGCGGCTACGATAGCCAGCACTGTTAAAGCCACACACAACTCAATTAAGGTAAAACCCCGCTCCACCACAACTCTCCCTCCTCGTGACGCCAAGCACCATTAACAGGATGCCGAAACCGATACCAACGTTGACCCTGAGGCTGCCACTCACCCTCTAATTGCTGAAGGTGCACGTCCCAAGCCCACAAATGCTCGCTCTGCAAGTTAAGGTAGGGTTGCACCACTAGGGTGAGTCGGCTTTTGTGCGCCGCATCGTGTTGCCACAACCACCATAAGCGTTCCTCTTCCACCCCTTGCTGCTCACAAACTCCCCCTGCTGCAAAAAACCAATAGCGGGTGCAAAGCACATCAAGATCAGCAGCGCCTGGGGGCCAAAGAAGCAACCACTGTTGCCAATCTGCTTGCTGGGTTTTTAACAATTGAATTCCCCGTCGCTCCCTCTCGCTACTCGTAACGGCGAACTGCTCCGCGCGAACGAGCTGCTGTTGCGCCTTGAGACCAACAGTTGAAAGCCCCGCTAACAACAGAAGTACCACCAAAACCAGTAACAGAATTGCGCCAGCCTGCTTAGCCATTGAACAACTCCTGGAGCACAAAAAAACGCCCATGAACAGCATTTTTATCTAAACTTTTCTCCACCCCCCAAAGGTCGGTATACCTTAGTTCCCCTTGCGCTTGAGTTGTCACCTGCGGGTGGCGCAGCACCACTAGCACTTCTAATGCGTGCGCACTTGCCTCCGCTAAAAAAGCTTCAGGAGCAAGGTATGCAAATCGCCCCTCGGGCAGCTCTACAAGCACCCGTGCCTGGAACAACTCCACCCCACTCACTAACTCAGCCTCCTCCCAAGTTCCCCTAGCCAAGGAACGGCAATACAGCGCATTAACACCATCACCATTAGTGCGCACATAGTACTGATTCACTATTATTTCCGGTGCCGCTAAGTTTCTACCTAAGCAGTCTGTTAAATCTTGGCTATAAAAGCTCACAACGCTGTGCTCAAGATCAGCATTACGATGTGTCTCTGCTTGCGGCAAAAACGGCGGAATCAATGCCTCTAGGTGCGCGCCCGCATAGGCTGCCTCATCACGTAATAGGCGCACTAAAAGATGTCCTTCTTCCTGTATTTGCTGCATGGCTAAGTGCTCGCGCCAAGCTCGCTGCTGTTGCCACAACAACACCAACGCTATCAAGGTAATAACACTGGCAAGCAATAGAGCCACCATCAGCTCCACCAAGCTTACTCCCTGCTGTCGCGCCAACATGCTCAACTCCTGTTTAATTCACGCATTAAGCAAGTTGGCTCACCCTGTTCGCATCGCCGCGCTGCATTTTCCGTATTCGCCATCGCTAAACACAAATGAGAGCCGCAACCTTTTATCATCACCACCACTTGACCAAGCTCTTGATGCATAACGTCGCAGAGATTTTGTCGTTGCCATACCTGCAACGACTGCAATTCGCAGCTCTGTTGCGAGCAATCTGTAGGGGGCTGTGTTTCTGAGCACCACAATGAGGGTGCTTGAGGGAGGGTTTGCGCGGTTGACTCTTCTACAGTGGAAAGGATATCTAGCCACTGACTTGCCTGCCAACGCCACAAAAGTTGTTGCTGAATAAAGCTGGTTTCTCGTTGTACTACAGCGAGACTAACCCCGCTAATCATAATCAACGCTAACGCCACCAATACTTCAACAAAGCTGCTGCCTTTGCTTGCTATATGCATCGCTCGCCCTCCAATTGTTTGCTATTCAACATACAATCTGAAGGGCAATTAAATAGGCGCTAGTTTAACACCGAGGGGCAGCGGCTAAAGGCAAGCCGCCACATAGGGCTGTTATAATCCACGGCTGACGATAATTAGCGCCTAGCACTACAAGTATTTAGGCGCTAACCGACATTAATCCGTGGCTAAACGTAATTCTCGAGGCAAAGTGAAACGAATATTTTCTTCGCGGCCTTGTAGTTCTTCTGTGGTAGTGCCGCCAAGTTCACGCAAGCGCTCTACCACGCGACGAACTAAAATCTCAGGGGCGCTAGCACCGGCCGTTACACCCACGGCAGAGACTTTTTCTAGCCATTCTGGTTGAATTTCCTCTGGCCCATCAATTAAGTAAGAGGGCGTGCCGCAGCGCTCAGCAAGTTCACGTAAGCGATTAGAGTTGGAGCTGTTAGGGCTACCCACCACCAACACTAGCTGACACTCTAATGCTAATTGACGCACCGCATCTTGGCGGTTAGTTGTGGCATAACAAATGTCTTCTTTTCGCGGGCCATGGATGTGAGGGAATTTTTGGCGCAGCGCTTCAATGACCTTCGCCGTATCATCCACAGACAACGTGGTTTGAGTCACATAGGTGAGGCGCTCAGGGTTTTTCACCTCAAGCTTGGCCACATCATCCTCGTCTTCCACCAGATAAATAGTGCCGCCTTGGCTAGTATCGTACTGACCCATGGTGCCTTCTACTTCCGGGTGTCCAGCATGACCAATCAACACGCTTTCCCGTCCATCGCGGCTATAACGAATAACTTCCATATGCACCTTGGTGACTAAGGGGCAAGTGGCGTCAAACACCTTAAGCTCACGACGGCTTGCCTCCTCTTGCACTGCTTTAGAGACCCCGTGAGCCGAGAAAATCACTATGGAATCATCTGGCACTTCGTCAAGCTCTTGCACAAACACAGCGCCACGATTGCGCAGGTCATCCACAACAAATTTGTTATGCACAACTTCATGACGCACATAAACAGGTGCCTCAAATACCTCAAGGGCCCGATTCACAATATCAATGGCTCTATCCACACCAGCGCAAAAGCCTCTTGGGTTCGCCAAACGGATTTCCATAGTCACACCTGTTCTAGTGAATTAACGCAATTCAACAATTTGCTCTTCGGCAGCGTGCTTAACTTCAACAATTTCCACTTCAAAAGTTAGCTCTCGGCCCGCCAAGGGATGATTAAAGTCCACTGTTACCCACTCGTCGTCCACAGCTATTACCACACCGGGCAACTCCGACTTTGCTGCGTCGGTAAATTGGATAACTAAGCCTTGGGCCAGCTCATCCTGGTCTGGGAATTCCTCACGACGAAAATACTGAACATTATCAGGATTGGGCTCGCCAAAGGCTTCTTCTGGACTCAAAAAGACACTACGCTTGTCTCCTGCTTTTAGGCCTAGCAACGAACGCTCAAATCTCTCTGGCAAAGATTCGTCGCCCCACACAAAGGTAGCAGGCTCTTTACCAAAAGTAGAGTCTAACTCTTCTCCACTCATGAGCCGCACTGCAAAATGAAGTGTAATTTCTCGCTGTGGGCCTACAGTTAGCGCTTCACTCATGGGGTGCCTCCTTGGTGAATAGCATATCGACAATAAGGCAGGCCACCCCTAAAGTGATAGCGGTGTCTGCAATGTTAAAAGCAGGAAAGTGCCAACCTGCCCAATGAAAATCTAAAAAGTCCACCACGTGGCCAAGGGTCAATCTATCCCATAAATTACCCAAAGCCCCCCCCAGAACCAACGTTAACCCTACTAGGACATAGCGATTCTCTTGTTTTCTTAACAACCAACTCACAATGAATACGCTAGCGAACAAGGCGATGACTGCGAAAAACCAACGCTGCCAACCGCCTGCCTCAGCCAAAAAACTAAAAGCTGCTCCTGAGTTATAAGCCAAGGTGATATTAAAAAACGGCAGCACCTCTACGCGTTCGTATAGGTGCAAGGCTTGCTCCACCGCTACTTTGCTCCATTGGTCTGCTACCACCACCACTAGCGATAACCATAGCCAAGCGAGCTGGCACCACTGCAAACGCCCTCGCTTAGGCATAGAGACGCTCCTCACCTTCACCGTCGATGTTTTCCACACAACGGCCGCATAACTCAGGGTGCTCTGCGTGACTACCTACATCCTCGCGGTGATGCCAGCAACGGGTGCATTTTTCTGCCTCTGAGGCAATAATTTGGACTTTTAAGCCCGCCACGGCAGAGTCAGCCACTTCAGCAGGCGCTTCGCCTAGTGGTGCAAGTTTTGCTGTTGAGGTAATGGTGACAAAACGCAGCTCATCTGCAAATGCTGACAATAAAGCATGTACTTTATCATCCACGTACAGCACCGCGTCGGCGGCCAAATTAGCGCGCACCACTTTGGCATTACGCGCATCTTCGATGGCTTTGTTAACCGCTTGTTTAACCGCTTGCACTTCAACCCAGAATTCACGGTTCATCGCCACATCGGCGGGCAAAGTGAACAAACCTTCATACCACTCACTCAAAAAAACAGAAGCATCACGCTGACCAGGCATATGTTGCCAAATTTCCTCAGCGGTAAAGCTCAAAATAGGTGCCATCCAGCGCACTAGCGCTTCGGCAATATGATACAAGGCTGTTTGGCAGGAGCGGCGAGCACGAGAATCCGTCTGCGTGGTGTACTGCCTGTCTTTAATAATATCGAGATAGAAGCCACCCATATCAATAGAGCAGAAATGATGAATGCGCTGATACACCTGGTGAAATTGGAAGTTCTCGTACAGCTCTACAATTTCAGTCTGCAATTCAGCCGCTCTATCCACTGCCCAACGGTCAAGCCACAGCATCTCTTCTTCTGTTAGCGCATCAGTAGCAGGGTCAAAACCGCTAAGGTTAGCCAGTAAGAAACGCGAGGTATTACGAATACGACGATAAGCGTCTCCCATTTGCTTCAAAATGGCGTGGGACACCGACATTTCACCACGGTAATCTGTGGCCGACACCCACAAGCGCAAAATATCGGCGCCTAAGGTGGAAGTCACTTCCTGTGGGGCAATCACATTACCCAAGGATTTCGACATTTTGCGTCCATGTTCATCTACGGTAAAACCATGGGTCAATACGGTTTTATAAGGCGCGGCGCCACGCATGGCCACGCTGGTGAGTAACGAAGACTGGAACCAACCACGATGCTGGTCGGACCCTTCTAAATACAAATCTGCTGGCACCTGTAGCTGTTCGCGGGCATCAAGCACAGCAGCATGAGTAACGCCTGAATCAAACCATACGTCTAAGGTGTCGATTACCTTTTGATAACGTTCGCTATCTTCGCCATAACCTTGCTCAGCTAAAAAGCTGGGGCCATCTAACTCAAACCAAGCATCGATGCCTTTTTCTTCCACCAGTGTAGCCACAGCTTCAATTAACTCAGGCGTCGCTGGGTGAGGCGTGCTTGTTTCCACATCCACAAACAAAGCGATGGGCACACCCCAAGTGCGCTGACGTGAAATACACCAATCCGGGCGGTCAGTGAGCATGCCAGTAATGCGTGCTTTACCCCACTCGGGCAGCCACTCTACGGTGTCCACAGCCTGCTGCGCTTGTTTTAGCAAACCCGCTTGGTGCATATCCACAAACCACTGTGCTGTGGCACGAAAAATTAAGGGGGTCTTATGGCGCCAGCAATGAGGATAGCTGTGGTTTACCTTTTCATGGGCAAGTAAGCGCGATTTCTCGGCGAGCGCATCAATCACTGGTTGGTTGGCTCTGTTCACATGCAAACCGCCCACCACAGGCTCATCCTCAGCAAACACGCCGTTGTCACGTAAGGGACTGGTGTTAGGCAAGCCATATGCTGCGCCCACCTTAAAGTCATCGTCTCCATGGCCTGGCGCAGTGTGCACGGCACCCGTACCGGCATCCGTAGTCACATGTTCACCCACAATCACAGGCACACGACGGTGACCAAAGGGGTGTTCTAACATAAGACCATCGAGAGCACTGCCTGCAAACGTTACAGAGCGGTTAACGTCAGTTAGCCCCCAACGTTCTGTTACAGCTTCGGCTAGCGCTTCCGCCACAATCAGTTGCAACGCATTGCCGTTTTGATTACCGCTAAGCACCACATAAGGTAGCTCAGGGTGAACGCTCACCGCATGGTTGGCAGGCAGAGTCCAAGGTGTAGTGGTCCAAATCACCACATCCAGTTGGTTGGCCTGCACTCCAGTGCGAGCGGTAAAATCGGCGGCGTCTAACACAGCAAACGCCACATCTATGGCGTCTGAGGTTTTGTCTTGATACTCCACTTCTGCTTCAGCCAAAGCAGAGGCACAGTCTAAGCACCAATGCACGGGCTTAAACCCTTTTTGCAGATGACCATTACTCACAATGGTACCTAGCGCGCGAATAATATCTGCCTCAAACTTATAATCCATGGTGAGATAAGGGTTATCCCATTCACCAAATACACCTAAGCGAATAAAATCTTCTTTTTGGCCATCCACCTGCTTTGCAGCGTAGGCACGGCATTCGCTTCGAAACTCTTCCACAGAAACCTTATGGCCTGCTTTACCCACCTTTTGCTCCACGCGGTGCTCGATGGGTAAGCCGTGACAATCCCAACCCGGCACATAAGGCGCATCAAAGCCGCTGAGCGTACGTGATTTAATGATGATATCTTTCAGCACCTTATTCACGGCGTGGCCGATATGAATATCACCGTTCGCATAAGGAGGGCCATCGTGCAGAATATATTTTGGTCGCCCAGCAAAGCGCGCTCTAATTTGCTCATACAACCCTTGTTGTTGCCATTGAGCAAGTTGTTCTGGCTCACGCTGAGCAAGACCTGCCCGCATAGGGAAATCAGTGTGCGGCAGGTTTAGGGTGGCTTTATAATCTGTCATCACAATAGGCCTTTTGCTGAAAACCACTGAGTGGCTTGTTGAATATCTTGATGGATGGCTTGCTGCAAAGCATCAAGCCCATCAAATTTAAGTTCAGGGCGTAAAAAGTGTTTCATGGTAACAGTGAGGTGCTGCCCGTATAAATCACCCTCAAAGTTAAGTAAGTGCACTTCTAAGCGTAGCTCTTTACCATCCACCGTGGGACGCGTGCCCACACTCGCCACCGCTGCATGTTCTTTTAATCCTGCGCCGGTTACGGTAACAGCGTATACGCCACTAATGGGCACTTTGGCATGACGCAATACTAAATTAGCCGTGGGGGCATTCAATGTGCGACCAATTTTATCACCGTGGTGCACTCGACCACTGATAAAATAAGGGTGCCCAAGCAAGGCCTCTGCCGTCTCTAAATCGCCTTGTGCTAATGCACTACGGATACGAGTGCTCGAAACACGTTCGCCCTTATGGAGATACGTGGGCGTATCTTCCACAGTAAAGCCATACGCAGCGCCTGCTTGCTGCAAATAAGCAAAATCACCTTCGCGGCCACTGCCAAAGCGAAAGTCATCTCCCACCACCAAGTGGCGCACGTTAAGCCCCTCCACCAACACGCGTCGGACAAAATCCCCAGCACTTAGGCTTTGGAAGCTTTTATTGAAACGCGCACAAAAAACACGCTCAATATTATGCTGTCGTAGCACGGTGAGTTTGTCGCGCAAGGACATAATCCGAGCCGGCGCCTGCTCTGGTTTAAACCATTCCATGGGCTGTGGTTCAAACAACATAACTGAGCTTGCCCATTGTTGTTCACGCGCTTTTTCTTTTACCCGCGCCAATATGCGTTGATGGCCCAAGTGCACGCCATCAAAATTGCCAATGGTCAAGACACAAGGGCTTGTCCCTTGACCTTGAAAATTATGTATTCCGCGAATCAGCTGCATAGCATTCCTAGCGCTTAATAAAGCTTGGGATTATAGGGACTATGAGGTTGATTTTCATCCATCGGCGCAGCAGGGTCTTTCGCTAGCGCCGCAAATGCTGCAAACGCACGCCGCTTGCCAACAAAACACCTAGATATGTCGCTCCCCCCACCAGCACAAGCAACATCAACATTAAACCACGCTGATAGGCAAGCCCCTCAAACCATACCTGGGTTTGTTGCGACAACCAATAAATCACAAAGGCCATAAGCGCTACCGCTAACAACAAACGAGGCAACAAGAACCGCCATAAGGCACTAGGCTGATATACCCCTTCGCGGCGCAAGCCACGCCACAGCATGCCAGCATTTAGCCACGCCGATGCCGCCGTAGCCAAAGCCAAGCCCACATGGCGGTAATGCCACACCAACATAAGGTTGAGCACCATATTAGCGACCATGGCAATAATACCAATGCGCACAGGTGTACGAGTATCTTGGCGTGCGAAAAAGCCCGGAGCTAAAACTTTAATCAACATAAAAGCAAGCAGCCCCAAAGAGTAAGCTTGCAACGCTTTTGCTGATTGCTCCACATCTATTAAACCGAACTCACCGTAAAAGAACAGAGACGCAAGCAAAATTTTGGCCAATACCAACAAAGCCACGGCGGCGGGCACCGCCAATAGTACTACCAACCGCACCCCCCAATCCATGGTGCGCGAGAACTCTTCCTGGGTTTGTGCCGCGTGGTTTTTAGATAGGCTGGGCAAAATAACAGTGCCAATAGCAATGGCAAACAAACCTAAAGGTAGCTCCATCAATCGGTCTGAATAATACAGCCAAGTCACACTGCCCGTTTCTAATAATGAGGCCAACACCGTATCTAATAACAAATTAATTTGGCTCACAGACACACCAAACAAGGCGGGCGCCATTAACGCCATAATTTTCTTAACGCCAGAGTCTCGAAACGCTACCCGGGGCCTAGGCATTAAGCCCAAGCGCGCCAAGAAAGGCAGCTGCAGCATAAGTTGCGCCATACCAGCCACCAACACGCCCCACGCCAATGCCACAGCCATGCGCTCATCAGGAAATAGAGGCGCCACCACTAAGGCTGCACCTATTAGGCAAATATTAAGCAGCACAGGAGTAAACGCAGGCACCGCAAATCGGCCCCACGTATTCAAGATACTGCCTGCAAATGCAGTGAGCGCAATAAAGAACAAATAAGGAAACGTAATACGCAACATCTCAGTGGCTAGCAGCTGCTTAAAGGGATCGCTGCCAAAGCCTGGCGCAAACACTATGATTAACCAAGGCGCTCCCACCACCCCGAGCACGGTAACCGTGAGCAAAGAAAACCCTAAAGTACCAGCAACTCTATCTATCAATTCTTTAGCTGCTGCTTTAGTGCCGTTGTTTTTATACTCACTTAATACGGGAACAAAAGCTTGGTTAAACGCACCTTCTGCAAATAAGCGGCGTAAAAAGTTAGGTATGCGGAAAGCTACAAAAAAAGCATCCGTTCCTGCGGACACCCCCAAAAAACGAGCGAGCACCACATCCCGTACCAACCCCATCACACGCGACAGCAAGGTCATGGCACTCACCACCATAGCCGAGGCGAGCAAACCACCCTTGGACTGCTGTGCTTCTTCTTGAGAGTTTGTCGTTTCCATCAATAAGCCCTATTCAAAACTCGCCAAAGCGTACCCAATGTTAGGCCAAACGGCTAGTAAGACGTTGACAATCGCCGTAGAGATTGGCATAGTTGCGCGTCTTAATAAGGGTCGAACAAGTCGTCCCTTGGAGAGGCTTCTCTCCGCACACTTTAACAATCACTATTTTCGAACAAGATTCGGACAGGAGCAGGACCTTGGCTAACTCACCGCAAGCACGTAAGCGCGCACGTCAAGCAGAGAAGCGTCGTCAGCACAATGCTGCCATGCGTTCCATGGTGCGTACTTATCTGAAAAAGGTAAACGCTGCCATTGCGTCCGGTGATCAGCAGGCTGCACAAGAAAGCTATGTGAAGGCTGTTTCGGTCCTGGACAAGGCAACCCGCAAGGGCAAATACCACCCTAACAAAGCCGCTCGCCACAAGAGCCGCTTGAATAGCAAAATCAAAGCTATGGGTACAGCTGCTTAGTTTAACCCTGAGCACCCAATAAAAAACCGGCCTTAGTGCCGGTTTTTTATTGGGTAAAACTACATCACAACAGCACTAAGTTATCACGGTGGATCAACTCTTCTTCATTACTATAACCAAGCACCTCCGCAATTTCTGTGCTTTTCTTTCCTGCAATGCGCTCTGTTTCCTGGGCGCTGTAGTTACTCAGCCCGCAAGCCACTCTTTCGCCCTTTTCACTAATACATGCCACCATTTCACCGCGATGAAAATCACCATCCACGGCCAGCACGCCCACCGGCAGCAAACTAGAACCCGCTTCGCGTAACCGCTTAACTGCCCCTTGATCCAATGTAACTGTGCCCCTCATTTGCAGATGGCTCGCCAACCATTGCTTGCGCGCGTTATAAGGATTTGTATCTGGCAGCAAAGTAGTGCCCGGTGCCTCACCTGCCGCCAGGGCAGCCAACACTTCAGGGCTGCGGCCACTTGCAATCGTGGTGATTGCCCCACTACGTGCAGCCAGCACAGCGGCCCTTACCTTAGTACTCATTCCGCCACTCCCTAGCGCACCACCCGTCTCGCCGGCCACCGCCTTAATTGCTGGGTCCGTAGCATAGGCCTCACGGATTAACTTAGCGCCAGGGTTATGGCGCGGATCCGCATCGTAAATGCCTTGCTGATCCGTCAAAATCACCAGCCGCTCGGCCACCACCAAGTTGGCCACTAAGGCCGCCAAGGTATCGTTATCACCAAAACGTATTTCGTCGGTGACCACTGTGTCGTTCTCATTAATTACAGGCACCACACCATAACGCAATAGTGTTAGCAAGGTTGAACGCGCGTTGAGATAGCGGGTTCGATGTGAAAGATCATCATGAGTTAGTAAAATCTGAGCAGTAGCCACGTTATGCTGCTGAAAACGCGATTCCCACGCCTGGGCCAACCCCATCTGTCCCACTGCTGCTGCTGCCTGCAACTCATGCAATGAACTTGGTCGCGACTGCCACCCTAAGCGCCCCATACCTTCTGCCACAGCACCCGACGACACCACAATCACCTCAATACCCTGCTGCCGTAGCGCCATCATCTGGTCTACCCAACGCTGCATCAGCTGAACATCGAGCCCTTGCCCATCGTTGGTAAGCAAGGAGCTACCTATTTTAATAATCCAACGCCCTGACTCTATTTCCACGGCCATGCTTTTCCTTTCAAGCTATTTAAGGAGAATAAATAATTTCAACGTCGTGATCGTCATCGTCGTCATCATCTTCCATAGCTGCTTGACGCTGCAATCGTCGTTGCGCTTTTTCATGCTGCACTTGCTCGCGCGCTTCCTCCTCGAGCAATTTTCGTAATGCTTCCTGCTCTTCTCTGAACTCGGGGTCTTCTGCCTCGCGCAAACGACGCTCTTCAATGGCGTTCATTAGCGCATACACCAACTCTTGCGTGCCCTCTCCAGTGGCGGCAGAAATACGAAAAATCTGCCCGCGCCAATTTAAGCGCCCAAGAATATCGTCACACAACTCTTGATGCATTTCAGCTGGAATTAAGTCTAACTTATTCAATACCAACCAGCGCTCCTGTGCTGCGAGCGCAGGGGAAAAACTTTCTAATTCAGCATCTAGCGCCAGTATATTTTCCACTGGATCGCTACCGTCCACTGGGTCCACATCCACCACATGGAGCAACAGCTGGGTGCGGGCTAAATGCTTTAAAAAACGGATACCTAGCCCCGCTCCTTCGGCGGCACCCTCTATCAGACCAGGAATATCAGCCATCACAAAACTACGATAACGGTCCGCTTTCACTACGCCCAACTGCGGCACTAGCGTGGTAAAGGGATAATCCGCCACCTTAGGCTTCGCAGCTGTCACGGCGCGTATCAAAGTACTTTTACCAGCATTAGGCATACCTAGCAGCCCTACATCCGCTAGTACTTTGAGCTCTAAACGCAAACGACGAGCCTCTCCAGGTGTGTTGGGCGTGGTGCGCCTAGGGGCTTGATTAGTGCTACTCTTAAAACGAGTATTACCCATGCCGCCGCGTCCGCCTTGAGCCACTTTGACACGCTCACCGGGCTCCACCAGGTCAGCAAGCACCTCTTCGATTTCTGCATCAATCACCGTGGTACCCACGGGTACTTTTAGCACTACATCCTCTGCCGATTTGCCCGTGCGCTGTCGCCCTTGACCACCTTCACCGTTTGCAGCTTTATAGAAGCCTTGGTAACGGTAATCGATTAAGGTGTTTAAGTTGTGGTCGGCTTCCACCCACACACTACCACCTTGGCCGCCATCGCCACCATCTGGGCCACCAAACTCAATAAACTTTTCACGGCGGAAACTTAGACAGCCATTACCGCCATTACCTGCTTGTACGCGTATAGCGGCTTCATCAACAAACTTCATTATGCGTGCCCTTGCCCTCAAAGTGGGCGAATACTTTACTCAACGCTCATCATAAAACAAAAAAGCCCCGTCCGGATAACTCCGGCGGGGCTTTTCACACTGAGCCGTTATTAAGCTACGGGTTCAATCGTTACATACTTACGATTGTGTGGGCCCTTCACTTCAAACTTCACTCGGCCTTCTGCCGTAGCAAAAATAGTGTGGTCGCGGCCTAAACCTGTGTTAGCGCCGGAGTGGAATTGTGTGCCACGCTGACGAACAATGATTTCACCCGCTTTAACTAGCTGGCCGCCGAAACGTTTAACGCCTAAGCGTTTACTTTCCGAATCGCGACCATTTCGAGTACTACCACCCGCTTTTTTCGTTGCCATCTTTAATATCCTCGCTGCTTGCGTTTATTAGCCGGCGATTCCGGTAATTTTGACTTCAGTGAACCACTGGCGGTGGCCCTGCTGCTTACGGGAATGCTTACGGCGACGTAGCTTAACGATGCGAATCTTTTTATGACGCCCTTGAGCCACCACTTCGGCCGTTACTTTAGCACCCTCAACAAGGGGCTGACCAATATTGATGTTTTCACCGTTGGCTACGAGCAATACCTCATCAAACTCAAGTGTTTCACCAACACCTACTTCGAGTTTTTCAATGCGTAACACATCGCCTTCTTCTACGCGATACTGCTTGCCACCGGTTTTGATGACTGCGTACATACTAATCTCTCTTTGATTAACGTCGTGGTGGCGGTTTCAATAAACGCTTGTAAGCCACTTTGACACTATGGAAATGGGCTAACCCAATGAGGTGCGAAAGTATACGACATAGAACGCTTGACAACAACACTAGAAAGTTTTTTACCCTTGAAGTTTGGCGTCCATGGCGTAATCCACTACACTCAAGCCCTACAACTCTAGGGTTATGTCATCTAACACGATAAATCCTTTTCTTCGCAAATTGCTTTAGCTACTTTTCAGGATCCTTATCCTATGGACTTCAAAGACATAACGGCTGTGGTGGCCGATGACTTCAACGCAGTAGATGCCTATATCACCCACCATCTCAATACCAATGTCCCCCTTATTCGCGAAATTGGCGAGCACATTATTAGCGGTGGCGGAAAACGTTTGCGCCCATTAGTAGGACTGCTCTGTGCCCGTGCTTACGGCTACCAAGGTTCGCAGCATATTGATATCGCCGCCATTATTGAGTTTTTACACACCGCAACCTTACTGCATGACGATGTGGTAGATGAGTCAGATATGCGCCGAGGCCGTCCTACTGCCAACGCTGTTTGGGGCAATGCTGCTAGCGTACTCGTGGGCGACTTTTTAATTTCTCGCGCCTTTGAACTATTGGTAAAAATCCGCAACTTCCATGTGCTTGATATTTTATCGGCTAGCACCAACGTCATTTCAGAGGGCGAAGTTCTGCAAATGCTTAACAGCCGCAACCCTAGCACCACCGAAGAGCAATACATGCGGGTAATCCACCACAAAACAGCAAAAATGTTTGAATCCGCTGCTGAGACGGGTGCTGTATTAATGGCACAAAACGATCAAGAGGTAGCCCATATTCGTGGCACTTTAGGCGCTTATGGCCGCCATCTCGGCATCGCTTTTCAACTGGTAGATGATGTGCTCGACTACACCGGTGACGCTGAGTTGCTAGGTAAAAACGTGGGCGACGATCTAGCTGAAGGCAAACCTACACTGCCATTAATATACGCCATGCGTGAGGGCACCCCCCAGCAAGCCAAATTAATCCGCCAAGCAATTCTAAATAGCGATGTGGACAAGCTAGACGAGGTCGTGACTATTGTGCAAAAGGTTGGCGGTCTCGACTATACGCAAAAAGCTGCTGAGCACCAAACACAACTCGCTATCGATGCCATTAGCCAGCTTAACCACTCCTCCTATAAAGAGGCTTTAATCCATCTTGCCCACCAAGCGAGTCAAAGGAAGCACTGACAATGCGTTTAATAATGAACATGCGTGTGATCGCGATAAGTGTTGTGATGGTGTTATTACACGGCTGCGGATTAAGTCCGCAACGAGTGGACATCACACCCTCACCACAAGTGGAATATAGTGCTTACGGCGCCAACACGCCTGTGAGCGTTATTGTTAGGGACGAGCGCCCTAACGATGAACTAGGCAGCCGCGGCGGCACCTATCCTGACACTAGTTTGTTATTAATTAATAACGATCTACCCAAAGCAGTATACGAAGCCACCACTAAAGGCCTACACCAACAAGGGTTTAATGTTCTTAATCCCGATGGCCACCAACGTCAACTCACTGTATTTATTGATGAGCTTCTTTATACGCCCGCCGAAGGTACTGTGGTAAACGGCGTTACCATGCAAGCTTTTCTCAGAGCTGAGATACGCCAGCAGGGGGACTTAATTTATAGCAATCGCTATCGCAGCAAAACCGAGCACAGCATGCCCATCACCCCCTCTACGAGCAAAAACGCTGACTTCATCAACAATGAGCTTACCCGCACATTAGAACGCCTACTTAAAGACCAACAGCTGTTAGAAGCACTCAAAGAAGGGCGTTAGTCAGCCTCTTTATCATAATGGCTTAGCCGCTCTCGCAGCGGTCCAAGCCAGCTAGGCTGCTCCCCCTCCCCCCAAGGTCGAGGCTGCCCGCTGCCCCACACAGGGCCGGGCCAGGCTTCATCATCAGTGAACCGCGCCACAACGTGCACATGCAATTGAGGCACCATATTCCCTAAAGTGCCAATATTTATTTTGGCTGCTCCCGTGAGCTTATGTAAATGCTTCGCACAACGGTTTACCACCTTCAGCAGATATTGCTGCTGCTCTTCTGAGAGTTGGTACCACTCGGTAACTTCCTCCAATTTGGGAACCACCACCACCCAAGGGTATCGCTGATCATCCATCCATCGTAGCCACACATGGGCCGTTTCACCGATGGCTCGAGTATCCTTAGCCAAGCGCTCATGCAAATCTGCCATCAACTCCTCCTAATGTTACTCCCAGATTCGGAAGCTAAGTAAAGCATAAACCACAACTAAAGCTAAGAACTTACTTAAAATAGTTTGTCTACTTTGTTCACTCCCTAATTCGGTGACAAATATCCGAACCAATAAATGTCACCTTGCGTCACTTCCTTGCACGCAACACTATTTTTCACCCCACCCCACCGAGATATTTCTAAAACACTGCTGATTTTATCGCCCCAGGGATTGAACTGGTTAACATTTTTGCTGATAGTTCGCTAAAGGGTATAAAGAACAGGGGAAGGGAAATGACGCAGAAGGTAATCGCCATCAACAAAAAAAGGCCCGAGCAGGCGCTCGAGCACTTATGCCGCCTAACCGGCTTAGAGTTTCATACTATGCCGGAATCGTTGGTCAACCCAACACTCCAAGCTTCACAGCCACATACAGCCCCACAAGACAGCGCTCAAGCAACTCTTGAGAGCGCGCCGCAGCAGCAAGTGGGCTAAATCAGTAAGCAGCCACCAGCTTGCTTTGAGTGCTCTGGGGGGCCTGCGCGTCTTGCATGTACAACTCATCCACAGAGAAACGTGCCGCAGCATCAGAGGTAATCAACAATAAAACCATATTTTTTGCCTTCCCAGAAAACTGAAAGGTTGCCTTATTAGAGAGCAACAAGGCGCCGGCACTAGACGCTGTTGCGCTGTCGATCACCACTTCTTTTACGCCCTCTGTATCTTGATAACGAGCAACTAAAGAAAAGCTACCTTGCCCACTGATTACATTAATCCATCCAGCCACGTTATATTGAGCACTCCAAGTTTTAGCTACTTTTTTTCCTGCTAACCAAATGCGCTCAGGCACTTCGGCGATCTGATGTTCTGCCATCTGCTTTTCCTACAAAGTGAACTCAAAACCCATTATAGGGCTCAACCTTACATCCAACCGTGCTAGAGGTCTCGAAGTTCATATCTTCTTGCTTTCTCTAGCACTACGCATGTTTTATTGTCTAACAGCAACAACGCTTATTCTTAGCCTCGTCCACTATTCTACACCCCACAGCGCACAGCTGCTGTCAACCTCAACACACAAAGGACTAGGTTAATGGCTGAAATTACCACACAGCAAGAGATTCAAAACAAAATCAACGAATTTGTTGAGCGCGCCAAGGAAGTAAGTCGCAAAGCTTACCTCGTTGGTCTAGGTGCTTATACCCGTGCTGAAGAAACAGCACAAACCCTCTACAACGATTACGCCACTGCAGGCGCCGAAGAATTAGGCGAAGACGCCGCTAGCAAAGCAAAATCTTTTTTAGCTAGCCGTGGTTTGCTTGCCGCATTAAAAGAGCTGCAAGCAACTTTTCCGGCCAAGCGCCAAGAAGTTTATGAGCGTTGCGTCGAAGCTGGCCGCAAAGAGAAAGCGGAAGCTGCAGACAGTACAAATGAGTTCGTTCTCGCCGCCGTTGGTGCGAGCGTACTAGCCAAGGAAGAAGGCGAAAAGTTCATTGATGAACTAATTGCTGCAGGTGAAAAGCGTAGCGCTTAATCTTGCAGCGGGGCCGCCATCATCCCCTCCTGAGATGGTGGCCCCAACTTTAATGCACCACTACCTCTTCACCAAGATAAACTAACGGCTCTTCGTCGATCACGGCAATAGCCTCAGGCTCTGCAACTGTAAACTGCTGGTGATCTACTAACTGCACAGTATAAGAGTGTAGCAACTCCAAAAACTCTTGTGCGCCCGCCGAATCAGCGTAGTGTTCCGCCTCTTCTTCGGTTTGCCATTGCTGCCACAGCACTAATTGGCCGGGATTTTCCGTTTGCAAATACACCTCATAAGCTAAGCAACCTTTTTCATGCATGATAGCTGCTGCCGCATCCCGTGCTAGCTCCACAACATCTTCTAGATGCTGCATTTTCACCGACAAGGTTGTTTTAAGAATAATCACTCTGAGTTCCGTCGCATTAATAAATTTGCAAGTTGCGCGCACCATAACACAAGCCACGGCTTAGCGCAGGACTGTTTACGGAACTCTGCAGTCCATCATTTTACTAGCAAACACCCCCATCTTTCCGCTATTGTTTATAGAACTTGTGCCATGCATAAGCAACAACCATAAAAAGCGAAAAATTATTTTCCAATAATAATTATTTTAGATGGACTTATTTTTAAAAGAGGACTCCTATGAACTATTTCGTTACTGGTGCCACCGGTTTTATTGGCCGTTTTGTGGTAGCACGCCTGTTGCGCCGTGATGAAAACGCCCGCGTTTTTGCTCTAGTGCGCGATGGGTCGGAATACAAACTCGACGCTATTCGCAAACGCCTCAACGTATCTGCCGATCGCCTTGTTGCTATTAATGGCGACCTCAACCGCAAGCTTCTCGGCGTTAAAAAACAATGCATAGACGACCTAGCCACCCAGGTCGACCAGTTCTACCATTTAGGTGCTGTGTATGATTTAGGTCAGGATGAAGACACACAAGCCAATACCAACATCGAAGGTACTCGCCAAGCCGTGGCACTCGCTGAAACATTAGGAGCAAAATGCTTCCACCATATGAGCTCCATTGCGGCCGCTGGCTTTTACGATGGTACTTTTACCGAGAACATGTTTGTGGAGGCTGGCGCCCTCACTAATCCTTACCTAGAAACCAAACACAAATCTGAAGCTGTGGTTAGGGAAGAGTGCAATATCCCATTTCGCATTTATCGTCCCGCCATGGTTGTGGGCGATTCCACCACTGGAGAAATTAGCAAAATAGACGGGCCCTACTATTTATTTAAGCTTATCCAGCGCTTACACGATATTTTGCCCGCCTGGATCCCTCTATTAGGCATTGAGGGTGGAATATTTAACGTAGTGCCGGTGGACTATGTGGCCGATGCTTTTATTTTCCTAGCCCATAAAGAAGGTGAAGATGGTAAGTGCTTCCATCTCACTTCGCCGCGCCATTATAGCCTAGGCGAGCTTATTAATATTTTCGCAGGTGTCGCCGACGCGCCCAAGCTTGCGGTGCGCTTGGACAGGAGTGTTATCGATAAAATGCCTGGCTTACTAAAGCGCGGAGTAAGCAAAATGCCTCCTTCGCGTTTTGTCATGTCGCAGCTCTTGGACAATTTAGACATCCCAGAATCGGCGCTACAGTTCCTCACTCTACCCACTCGCTACGCTAGCGATATTACGCAAAAGGCTTTGGCTGGCAGCGGCTTAACCGTGCCTGACTTAGAATCTTATGCGCAGGTACTTTGGGACTATTGGGAAAATCATTTAGACCCAGAACGCGAAGAACGTGAGCTAGCTCAGAAACCTTCTTTAAGCCTAGAAGAAGCCGTACACGATAAAGTCATAATGGTAACAGGCGCCACGTCTGGTATTGGTAAGTCCACCGCTTTGAAGCTAGCACGCGCTGGCGCCAAAGTTATAGTGGTGGCACGAACACCAGAGAAGCTCAGTGAAACACTCGATGAAATCAGCAAGCTCAATGGTGAGGCCCACGCTTATCAGTGTGATGTTTCCGATATGGACAGCTGCGACAAACTGATAGCCGATATTATCAAAGACCACGGGCGAGTTGATGTTTTAATCAACAATGCCGGGCGCTCCATTAGGCGGTCCGTCATCAACACTGTGGATCGTTTCCATGACTTTGAGCGCACCATGCAGCTTAACTATTTTGGAGCGCTAAAGCTTATTATGGCATTGTTACCTAGCATGACAGAGCGCGGAAGCGGTCATATTATTAATATATCCTCCATTGGCGTACTAACTAACGCGCCACGCTTTTCCGCTTATGTTGCTTCAAAAGCTGCCCTAGATGCTTTTAGCCGCTGCGCAGCTTCAGAACTTGCTCACCAAGGGATTAGCTTTACCACAATCAACATGCCCTTAGTACGCACTCCTATGATTGCTCCCACCAAAATTTACAATCATGTGCCTACCATCAGCCCTTCACAGGCTGCAGACATGATATGCGATGCTATTATTCGCAAACCCAAGCGCATCGCGACGCAACTCGGCATCATGGGATCAGTCATGCACTTCCTAACCCCTAAAATCACCGAGACTGTGATGAACAGTGGCTACAAAATCTTTTCTGATTCTGCAGCCGCCCTTGGCAATAATGAAAGTGCTAAAACGGTGCGGGAACAAAAAGCGTTCTCTCGCTTGTTCAAAGGCATTCACTGGTAAACACTGTACCGCCTAAAAAAACCGCATTTTTTTGCATAATTAAGCCGCCCCAAAAATTGTTTGATTTTTGGGGCGGCTTAATAAGTGGGTTTATTTTTTAAAGCTACGCTTGATATTTACTGTATAGCAGCTTCCTTAAATGCATCTGTGGGCGCCTGACGTCCATCAAAAAGATCACTTGCGTTAACCGGCAAAGGCTCAGGCACGAGGCGTTTAAGCTCACCCTTCCGGTTTACCGTAAACTGCATCGCCGTTACCCCAAGATAACGCTGCTGAGTTAGTTCAGCCAAGCGTTGGTTATCTGCCAAAATTGTGGGTCGCAAAAAGACAATCAAATTGCGCTTTTCTTTTACGTCTGTGGTGGATCGAAACAAAGCACCAAGCACAGGAATACTTCCCAGAATAGGTACTTTTTGGACTGTTTTGCGCACGTCATCCTGGATCAACCCGCCCAGCACTATGGTTTCTCCATCGTCCGCTAGCACTGTGGTGTTAATAGAACGCTTACTGGTAATTAAATCCACAGCCGCCGAAGCCCCCGACTGCACCGCTGAAGCTTCTTGCTCTAACACCAACCTTACGGTCCTATCGCCGGCAACGGTGGGGGTCACAGTAAGTGTAATACCAACATCTTCACGCTGAATGGTTTGAAATGGATTGGTACCACCGCCTGAACTGCTGTTAGTATGCTGTCCTGTCACAAAGGGCACATTTTGTCCCACGATAATAGATGCTTCTTGGTTATCTAATGTGAGAATACTCGGCGTTGAAAGCAAGTTAACATCGGTTTCAGAGGACAAGGCTTGCAGGAAACCGCCCCAACGCAAATTACCTCGGCTGTCCGTTTCCCCCCCGCCAATGGTGGCTCCATCCGAAATCTGAGGTGCTGAATTACCCAACACACCCCGCACCACATCATTAACACTCATCCCTACATTTGAAAAATTAGTGCCGCCATAACCATTACGATTATTTCCGCCAGCCCATTGAAAGCCTAAATCCAAGCCCTTATCACCACCGACCTCAACAATTGCGGCTTCAATCAAAATCTGTGCACGACGCACATCAAGTTGGCGCACAATACTTTTCACTTCCTGCATCATAAGTGGCTCAGCACGGATAACGAGCGAGTTAGTGGGAACATCGGGCTGAATAAATGAGCGTTTTTTCCCCTTGCTTTTAGGGTCGTTATCAGCCTCCGCATCTAAGAACCCCCTCAATAGCTCCGCCATTTCTTCCGCATCTGCATGGCTTAAGCGCATCACTTGCACTGAGCCGGTTTGATTAGGTGGCACATCCATCTCGCGCACTAGTTCGACCACGCTGTCACGACTCTTCGCATCACCTCGTACCAATAGCCGATTAGTCCTTTCATCTGCCACTATACTTAAACGGCCCTCACGGTTTGATTTCCCTCTGCCACCGGCTCCTTCCACCAACACCATCGCCTCAATCAGCTTCAGAACATCAGCTGCCCAAGCATGCTTTAGTGCAACCACCTCAACTTCTTCAGCTTCGCTGCCATCTAAATGGGCTATAATGGTTTCCAAGCGACGAATATTGTTAGCATGATCACTAACGATAAGTGCGTTAGCACTAGAAACTGCAGCAAGATGGCCATACTGGGGCACCAACGGCCTCAACACTGGCACCAGCTCTGATACGGGTGAATTTTCCACCACTATGACCCGCGTAATAAGCTCCTCACCATCATTGATGCTACTTTCGGTCAGCGGTAAGTTGCTTTGTTTAGCGGTAGTGTTAGGCACTATTTTAATCACGTCTCCGGAAGGCACGGCCGCATAACCATGCACTTGCAGCACTGCTAAAAATAATTCGTAGACTTCTTTCGCGCTTAAAGGGTGGCGAGAAACCACTGTCACATCACGAGCTCGCACGCGCGGGTCAACAACAAAGTTTTTGCCCGTCATGTCGGCAACTTTCTCAATAAAGGCTTGTATCTCCGCATTACGAATATTCACAGTCCAAGCTTTTTCGTTATCCTCAGCCACTGCCAACGGAGCCGTCAGAAGCAACACAGATGCAAAAAAACCAATAAAAAGCCAATGAGTTATTTGTTTTATCATTCTCTAGCCTATGGCGGATAATTTACGGTAAAACGGCGAGTCCCACGCACCACTTCAATGGTTGCTGACCCACTAACTAGCACGTCATTTAAAATGGCAATGTCTTGCTGCTCTTCGCCAAGCGCTTGCCCATTTACAGAAACAATCTGGTCTCCTACACGCAGCCCAACTGCACCAATCAACGCTGCGGGTGCAGAATCACCAATAACATAACCTTCTGCACTAGATTCAGACACGGGTTTCAACCCAAGTTCATTGATAATAATTTGTCGTTGCTGTTGAGGAGAGTCGCCAGGGATTACAAATGCTGCATCCGATGGATTTGCTTTTGTGGTAGGCCTCTGATTTGCCCTACGTGCCGAACGGCGCTCGGGCGTAGTCTCTTCAATCCCTCGCACTTGGCTAACAGTATCCTTTGCACTGAGCTTCCCTTCTTTCATGCGTAATGTCTCATGCTTACCTTGGCGGCGCAAAATTACTCTATCCGCAAGAACTTCAGCAATTTCAACACCGCTAGGTAACTTATCACCAACTCGATACAAATTAGCATCCTTGCCTTTTTCTGCAATCATCGCCACTGCTTGCGCTGCATCCCTGTGTGCAAAAAGCCCCACCAACTCTAAGCTTAAGCGAGTATCCGGTGCTTCTTTTACCTTCTCTTCCACAACAGGCTCAGATTCTTTTGTGCCGAACAGCAGCCAATTCGAAATTTGCTCCGCGGACACTACTTGTTTTTGCCGTTTTGTCAGCTCTTCAAGGCGATATAAATGCTCCGGCACTGCCACGGAATCGCTTGGGCCCTCGTTATACAGCCAAAATGTATCTACGATCACTTTGGCCAACACCACGAGTAATGCCAATGAAAAAAGCAGTCTCAGCCAATGGTTTATTTTAATTATCACTATCGCCTCTCAGTAACAGGCCGTACTCAGCACTAGCGCTAAACCAGTGTACTGCTGTTCACCATTGATCACTTATTTTAAATACCACGTCGTCAGCTGCTCCACCTTGACTCATACCTAGCAATTGCACCCAGCGGCGATAAACCTGCCACTCAAATATACGACCATTGATACTGCCATCCATGTATAGCTCAGTAGAAGATGAAGCGCGCAGTTCAAGATGGGTAAGCTCTGTGCTCTGGCGATCCATAATTAATTGCAAAGGGCCTACTGTAGCAGAGCCATTAGCCCAGTGAATATGCCCGCCCGAATAATTTATGACACCTTCGGCACTCACACTACCCTCTGAGGTCAACAGCACTTCTTCAAGCTCGCCCAGTAAATTACCATCGGCACCACCCACCGCTAAAGCCAACGCTTCGCTAAAATACTTCACATCGGCATTTAACGCTAAATTTTGGATGGCAAGATTTCCCAACAAGCTCACAGCTATACCACCTTGAGCCTCTAGCGCTGGGCTATCAATCCTAATACGGATCCTAGGCACTGGCAGCGCCTGTTGCAGCCTCCAGCGTACTTTGCCATCCAGTTCCCGCCAACGCCACCTTGCAGTACCTTGCAACAGCTTTCCAGAAACCTTTGTTAGGGATAGCTGTTCACCCGCCAATATATAATTTTGCTCTTTTATAATGACTCGGGCCGGCATAGCTACAATTGCAAAAAACAGCAACGCAATAGTGAACACCAGTATCATCAACCAAGCTCGAGCCATGTGAAAACCTTCTACGCTTATAGTTATCTTTCTTGTCTCATTTGCACGCTATACCTAGAAAGGCACATCATCATCAAAATCAAGCCCACCGCCTTGAGGAGCAGCTGGTGCTTGCTGCGCCATATTTTGGTTCCCATAGGCCTGCTGCGCAGGGGCAGCTTGCGGAGCAGGAGCGCTCTGCTGTTGATAATTATCCTGCGACGCCCAGTCGCCACCATCACTGCCGCCGCGACTATCAAGCATCTGCATATTATTTGCGACAATTTCTGTACTGTATCGATCTTGCCCGCTCTGGTCTTGCCATTTGCGCGTGCGAATACTGCCTTCAATATATACTTTGCTGCCCTTACGCAAATACTGGGCCGCCACCTCTGCCAATCGATTAAATAGCACTACACGGTGCCACTCTGTGCGTTCTTGGCGTTGATTCGTATTTCTATCAGTCCACGATTCGCTCGTAGCAATGCTAAGGTTAGTCACGCTGCCGCCGCTAGGCATAACTCGGCTCTCTGGATCAGCGCCTAAGTTGCCAATTAGAATAACTTTATTCACACCTCGAGACATATTTCTCTCCTCATCTTTTGAAGCTTTTCTTTCTAACTAGTGTTAACAGGAATTTAATTAACCGCCAATGGCTAACCTCGTCTTTATAGGTAAGCCTTTGCTAGCAAAGTGCTCTCTAATCACCTAAAGTCGTCTTAACAGCGCTAGGAAGTGTAACAGAATCAATCCAACAACATAGAAAACAAAGAAACCACTGAGCATTCGTCACAATCCCGCTAGCTTGCTAGTAAATACTATTAACGTTAGCACTTTTTTGTGCTAATACT
>Ga0079225_10000152_pt1 | contig 35814 bp, 39 predicted proteins | sample Poulit2012_FD_76344 | JGI IMG/M metagenome (GOLD analysis project Ga0079225, IMG submission 76344) | Agricultural soil microbial communities from Georgia to study Nitrogen management - Poultry litter 2012 | ecosystem: Environmental > Terrestrial > Soil > Agricultural land | place: USA: Georgia... | reverse complement strand
TATCGGCCAATGCAAATTTAGCGGTAAGCTGAGCCAGCTCTTGGCTTAATAGCAAGCGGCGTATTGGGGCTGGCAATGCCTGGTCAGACAGCTGTGTATTTGCTACCCATGCTAGTTTACTGGGTGGTTGAAATGGCAAATGTTGAGGAACTGTTTCAACGAATACCCAGACCGGCTGTATTGTTAAATTAAAGTGGGTAAAACTGTGCTGCACCACGTTGAGATGGTGTGTTTTTATTGGGTGCTGGTCGAATTGTTGATGTACAAATTGCGTTAGCGTGTCTAATTGGTCAAAGGCAGGAACACTCCAAAGGCCTCCCCAGATGCCGGGCGAGGGTTGTTGTTGCAGCAATATCTTATTGCCTGCCTGTAGGATAAGGGCAGCAGTGCGACGCTTGGGTTTTTTCCGGGCCACCACACGTACGGGGAGACGATCTTGTTGGCGGGATCGAAACGCATAGCAGTTTTTGTGTAAGGGGCATGCTGAACAAAGCGGCTGGGATCGGGTGCAAACGGTGGCACCTAAATCCATGAGCCCTTGGGTGTACGCAGCCATATCTACGGGGCGCCGAGTATCTTCAAGAATTTGCTCGGCCCAGTGCCATAACAGTTTCTCCGTTGGGCTGCGATTAATAGGTTGTGTAATACCAAAATAGCGTGCAAAAATCCGCTTGACGTTGCCATCTAGGATGGAGGTAACTTCGTTAAATGCGAAGGCTGCAATAGCGGCTGCCGTGGTTCGCCCAATTCCCGGCAATGTTGCGAGTGTTGCCGCATCGGTTGGGAAGCTGCCTTGATAGTCGGTGACAATGCGTTGGGCACAACGATGCAAGTTTCGCGCGCGGGCATAATAACCCAAGCCTGCCCAATGGGGCATAACGGCGTCCAGGGAGGCGGCTGCCAAATCCTCAACGGTGGGGAAACGGGCGAGAAATCTTTCGTAGTAGGGAATGACCGTTGCCACCTGGGTTTGCTGCAGCATAATTTCCGACAGCCAGATGTGATAAGGATCTTTTGTGTTTTGCCAGGGCAGCGTATGTCGGCCATGCTGCCTTTGCCATTGGATGACTTGCTGCGCAAATGCTTTGGTATCCATGACGTGCCTAGGTATTTCTGGTCACGGACCAACGTGCTGCCAGCGCACCCAAACAGGCAACAAGAAATAAAAATAGAACAAGAATAAAGATGCTTGGAAGTTGCAGACTGGTATGGGTTTCATAGCTTTGTGCCAGGCGATCCACTGCCTGGTTAAGAGGAATGAGAGCGAGGGCGGCTAAACCAATCGCAAGGCCACCGCCAACCAGTCCTGTAGTAGCACCCAAATAAAGGAAAGGCCGGCGCACAAAAGCTTCGGTTGCTCCAACCAAACGTGCTACGGCAATTTCTTCGCGTTGTGTTAACGCTTGCATACGAACGGTATTAAATACGGTTGCAAGCACTACGATACCCACTCCTAACGCCAGGAGACCTAGTCCAATCTTAAGAAACTGCAGAATGGCTTCTAAGCGTCGTACCCAATCGCTGTCCAGTTGAACGGCATCGACTGCCTGCAAGTCTTGCCATTGTTCGGCTAACTGTTTAGCAATGCTCGCTTGGCGGTCACTTTCTTTGAGTGTCGCAATAATTGCATGCGGTAGCGGGTTGTCAGGAAGTACGGCGAGTGCTTCCGACCAGGCTGGGTTTTCTTGCAAAGTTGTCATGGCGGCATCGCGGCTTACTACGGTTGTGCTGGCGAGCACATCGTCGTAGTTATCCGCCAAGTCGTCAGCAATGGTCTGCGCGGTTGTCTGGTCTGTTTCTTGGGATAAAAAGATTGTGAGCTCAGCAGATATCGGAAGCTGTTTTGCGATTGGTTGCAAGGAGATTAATAAACTGCTTGCCAGTAATGGCAATGCAAGGCTTAGGCTGATGACCAGCAAGTTTGATAAGGTGGAGAATGGCTGGGTTACAAGCCGGCGGCTGGCAACCTTAAAAGCGTATAAATGGTGTCGTAACCAACGTCTCACGATATGTCCTGGCTATCGGTAAAGCGGCCGCCTTTGATATGCAGTACGCGTCGAGCGTAATCGGCCATAAGATGGGTGTCATGGGAAGCGATTAACGTTGTGACACCCACCTGGTTGAAATCATTGAATACATTCATAATGCGTCGTGCGGTATCTTGATCAAGGTTTGCGGTGTGCTCATCAGCAATGAGTATCGATGGTCGATTGACGATGGCGCGCGCAATGGCAAGCCGCTGTTGTTCCCCTCCTGACATTTGTATGGGGCTTAAGGTTTCTTTGCCTGCAAGGCCGACCTTGTCCATCGCTGCACGCGCGCGGCTCAGGGCAAGTTTATTATCAATTCCCATAATCTTAAGGGGAAGAAGAACGTTTTGCACGGCATTGCGATCATAGAGCAGATGCATGTTTTGCAGGATTACCCCCACGGCACGACGTAAATAGGGCCGCGCCCGTTTGGGCATGCGATCGATGCGTTGGTTATTCACGTGGATCGCTCCCCGTGTAGGGGTTTCTAGCCCCCCAATCAGTTTGAGCAAGGTAGACTTGCCCGCCCCGGATGGGCCCGCCACAAAAATAAACTCGCCGGCGCTTATTTTGAAATTCACATCGGCGAGAATATTGCGGCTTTGTCCGTAAGATTTAAAGACGTGCTGAAACTCTATCATGATAAAAATACAAAGTAATAACCTGATTGTAAGCGCTGTTTAGCAGGGATTCCATGTTTGGTGTAATGTTTAGGGTTGGTAACAATGAAGATAACCTTATAACGAAGATTACTGAGGGTGGCTATGGTAAACGGAGCTTTATCTATTTTTCGTCGCTATTTAAGCGTGGCTTGTGTTGGCGTAATTGCCACAGTCGGCATGCCTGCCACGGCTATGGCTGATAATTTCCCTGAGCGGCCGCTACGTTTTGTCGTGCCTTATGCGCCTGGAGGTCCGTTAGATACGATGGCACGCCTACTGGCTGAGAAAGCGGAAAGTGAGTTGGGGGTCATAACTGTAGAAAACAAACCTGGCGCAGGTGGCAATATCGGGGCATCGTATGTGGCCAAGGCCGCGCCCGATGGGCACACGTTGGTAATGGGGGCGGTTGCGATTAATGCAATTAACCCGTGGTTGTATGAAGAGGTTCCTTTCGATCCCATTGACAGTTTTGAGCCGATTTCTTTGGTCGCATCGGTGCCGAATGTTTTGGTATTAAATCCCAAATTTGCGGACAACAATGACATCGCCTCGGTACAAGATTTAATCGATTATGCAAAGGCCAACCCCGGGAGCTTAAATTATGGCTCCGGGGGTAATGGGAGTGCGGGCCATCTGGCCGGGGAGTTGGTGCAAGTCCGGACGGGTATTGATATGGTGCATGTGCCTTATGCAGGCGCCAGTCCAGCAAAAATGGCCTTAATGTCCGGCGAGGTCGACTTTATGTTTGATAACCTTGCCTCCGCCGCTGGCCTGATCAAAGAGGAAAAAGTGAAGGCGCTTGCAGTCACAACGGTTGAACGCTCTTTCATGTTTCCGGATATGCCAACGATGGAAGAGGCTGGTGTCGAGGATTTTGATTTGGGAACCTGGTTTGGTGTCTTGACGACGGGCGGCACGCCGGAAGCGATCGTGGCACAGTTAAATGCAGCATTTAGCAAGGCCTTGCAATCAGACGACGTGGTCGAAGCTTTACGGACTATGGGGTCTGAGGCGGAGCCGATTTCTAGCGCGGCCTTTAAAGCAATGCTGGAGAGCGAGCTGGAAAAATATAAAGCATTGGTTGAAGTGTCGGGCGCCAAGATCGAATAGTTCCCCTGATATTGTTGCGAAACGTTACAGTTGTGTGTGTAATGCGTTGTTAGCATGTACACAGAACAATGTAATTTCTGGTTCCTATAACCTTATGATTTATCAAGAAAAGGAAAAGACGATGAAATATATAACACCTTCGGTGAAAGTAGCCTCTTGTCTCGCGGCGGTGACGCTTGCTGTTGCCGGTTGTGCAGATATGGATGGCGCAAGTGGTCAGCGTACGGCAGTAGGGGCCGGTGCGGGTGCCTTGGCTGGCGCTGGTTTGGGGGCGCTTATTGGTGATAGCAGCCGATCAGCGGCTATTGGCGCTGGTATTGGTGCCGTAGCAGGAGGGATTGCAGGCTATAACTGGAATCGGATTAAACAGGATGTCCAGGATTCTGGTGCAGATGATTTGGGTATTGATGTCGTTGAAATGCCCGATGGTTCGCTGAAGGTGAATATTCCTAGCACGGTGTCCTTTGATACGGGTAAATATGATCTGAAGCCAGATCTCATTCCTGTGCTGAATAGTGTGGCGGGTGCCTTGAACCAGCATCCGGAGTTACAAGCCGTTGCATTAGGGCATACCGATAGCACCGGTACGGACGCGATTAATCAGCCGTTGTCCTTGAATCGTGCCCAGGCGGTTACCAATCATTTGGCAGCACAAGGAGTCAGTAGCAGTCGTCTCGTGGCACAAGGACGCAGTTCTAACGACCCCATTGCAGATAACAATACAGCAGAAGGTCGCGCAATGAACCGTCGTGTGGAGCTTTACTTGTATGCACCGCAGTAAGGCCGGTAGTTAGCAGTACTTGTAAGGATACTAATTAATGCGCCGAGTTGGAATGGAGAAACACCATATTATCTCGGTGCATTAGCTCATCGTCGGAAAGATATCCCAGCACGCTGGAAATTTTTTCGCTTGGCAGGCCCATAATACGCCGGGTGTCATTAGACGAGTAGTTGATAAGGCCACGTCCGTGTTCCTTACCTGCTTGGTCCACACAAACCACAACATCTCCCCGATCGAACTCACCTTTTACATTAATAATTCCCACCGCTAATAAGCTTTTGTGCTGTTGAGTAATGGCATGGACGGCACCCTCATCCAGGACAACATAGCCCTTGACGCGTAGATGATTTGCGAGCCAACGTTGGCGTGCAGAACGGATAGGTAGTTGGGCTTGGAGATTCGTGCCAATTTCTTCGCCATGGGCAAGTCGTTGTAGAACATTGGTCTCACGGCCAGAGGCAATAATGGTATTGGCGCCACTATTGGCGGCCCGCTTGGCGGCCAACACCTTGGTAAGCATACCTCCCGTCCCTATATTGCTGCCTGCCCCGCCTGCCATGGTTTCAAGGGCAGGATCTCCCGCTTGTGCATGGCGGATTAATTGAGCTTTTGGGTTCTCTCTGGGATCGCTATCGAATAGGCCTGCTTGGTCCGTTAATATAATCAGGGTGTCTGCTTCGATGAGATTGGTTACCAGGGCCCCTAGTGTGTCGTTATCACCCAGCCGAATTTCGTCGGTAACTACCGTGTCATTTTCGTTAACAATGGGAATAACACCGAGCTTTAGTAAGGTATACAAGGTGCTACGGGCATTTAAATAGCGCCGCCGATCCGCGAGGTCTTCATGCGTGAGGAGAATTTGTGCGGTTTTAATGCCGTATTGTCGAAATGCGGTTTCATACGCTTGTACTAAACCCATTTGACCGACTGCTGCCGCGGCTTGCAGTTTATGCATTAACGTTGGGCGCCGAGGCCAACCCAGCCGTACCAATCCTTCTGCAATCGCACCGCTGGAAACCAGTACGATTTCTCGTGCTTGGGCATGAAGTGTTGCCAGCTGCGCAACCCATTTTTCAACGGCAACGTGATCAATGCCTTTACCTTCGTTGGTTACGAGCGAAGACCCCACTTTAACGACTAGGCGGTTGGCGTTTTTTACGTTGCAGGTCTGTTGCGTTGATGTTGGCATGTTGTGGCGTATTATCGTGTTAATTTGTTCGGAACCGTGGATCTTGTTTATCTGGCTGCTGTTGGGGAAGGTGGGAATCCAGCCAGGTTTGAATCGCCTGCATTAAAGCTTGTGTACCAGTTCCTGTAAGCGCAGAGATTGCGACAATGGGTGCGTCCCATTTAAGCCGATTACGGACCGCCTCCACGACCTGATCGGTATCTTCTACCATGTCAATTTTATTGAGAACCAGCCATCGGGGTGTTTGGTATAGGGTGTTGCTGTAATTTTTTAGTTCAGCTTCTAAAATTTGTATTTCCGAGACAGCACGTTCCACCACGTCTTCCTCTGGATCGGGTGACCACATATCAACAAGGTGGAGTAATAAACGGGTTCGCGCAAGATGGCGTAAAAATTGGTGGCCGAGGCCCGCGCCTTCCGATGCCCCTTCGATCAGGCCGGGGATGTCTGCGATAACAAAGCTGCGTGCCGGCGAGATGCTTACCACGCCCAAATTGGGGGCAAGTGTTGTAAAGGGGTAGTCTGCCACCTTAGGCCGTGCATTAGAGACTTGTCGAATTAAGGTTGACTTGCCAGCGTTGGGCATGCCCAGCAGCCCAATATCTGCGAGCAACTTGAGCTCTAATCGCAAGCGACGTCGTTGTCCGGGTTCGCCTTTGGTGAACTGGCGTGGGGTTCGATTTGTGCTGGATTTAAAGTGAATGTTGCCTAAGCCGCCTTGGCCGCCGTGGGCAACTGTCACTTGCTGATCATGGTAGGTAAGGTCGTAAAGCAATTGGCCATTTTGCGCATCGTAGACTTGAGTGCCAATGGGAACGCGTAGGGTAATATCGGGGGCGCCGGCACCATACTGTTGGGAGCCACGACCGTTCTCGCCAGCTTTTCCCCGATGAATACGAGCATAGCGATAGTCGATTAAGGTATTGAGGTTGTTATCGGCACGTAAGTGTATGCTGGCGCCTTTGCCACCATTCCCCCCATCTGGCCCGCCTTTCGGAATGTTTTTTTCACGACGAAAACTTGCCACGCCATCGCCGCCTTTGCCGGCAATCACGTCGATTGTGACCTCATCAACAAATTTCATCGTAAACCTTTTTTCCTGCTATGGGATGAAGCATCCTCGCATGAGTATTCAATAAAAAGCCCTGCCAAGTATAACAAGGCAGGGCTTTATAAACCGTTGGCCGCTGTTGTATTTATTCGCTGGCAATCACCGAGATGGTGCGTTTGTTTTGCATGCCTTTAACCGCGAATTGTACTTCGCCATTAACGAGGGAATACAGCGTGTGGTCTTTGCCCATACCAACGTTTGCACCGGGATGAAATTGGGTGCCACGCTGGCGGACGATAATAGATCCTGCCGAAATTGTTTGGCCGCCGAAGACTTTAACGCCTAAGCGTTTTGCCTGCGAGTCGCGACCGTTGCGTGTAGAGCCGCCGCCTTTTTTCTGTGCCATAGTAAGTCCTGTTTCAATACTGTTTAATAAGGCTTAAGCAGTGACGTCATCAATCCGTATTTCTGTGTAATTCTGACGGTGCCCTTGAGTGCGACGGTAACCTTTGCGTCGCCGCATTTTAAACACCTTAATCTTTTTATGGCGGCCTTGTGCAAGAACAGTCGCTTTTACGGATGCGCCGTCAACTAATGGGGTGCCGATTTTAATATCGTTCCCATTGCCGACAGATAGCACCTGATCTAGCGTAATTTCTTGTCCAATGTCGGCCGGTATCTGTTCTATTTTAAGTTTTTGGCCAGTAGCAACACGATATTGTTTGCCACCGGTTTTTATGACCGCGTACATGTGGAAAATTCCTAAATCAAATAAACAAATTAGCTTGACAAAATAGTTAAGCGACTAATTATACAACAAGTTAAGAGCGATAGTCAGCATTGATACTCACATAGTCGTGAGACAAGTCAGAAGTATAAATAGTTTCAGTGCTGTTGCCTTGTCCGAGTGCGACATGCACCTCGATTTCCTGTTGCTGCATGACTGCCTGACCTTGGCTTTCGTTGTAGTCGGGATTGCGTTCCCCCTGCTTGAATATATGTAGCTTATCGAGCCATAAGTTGATACGGCTGGGGTCTAGCGTGGCGATCGGCGCATTACCGATGGCGGATAAAATTCTTCCAAGATTCGGATCACTTGCAAAAAAAGCTGTTTTAACCAGTGGCGAGTGGGCGATTGCATAAGCTACGCGTAAAGCATCGTCAGAGCTTTGGGCCTCCGATACTCGAATACGAATGAATTTTGTTGCGCCTTCGCCATCTCGAACAATTTTTTGGGCAAGATCAAGGCTGATCTCACTGAGTGTTTGCAATAGCGCAGGATATCGGGGGTCAGCGGATGATTGGATCTGGACGTTGCTCTCACCCGTTGCAATCAGCATAAACGCATCATTGGTTGAGGTGTCACCATCGACCGTAATGCGATTAAATGATTGATTGGCAAGCGTTTGTATGGTTTCGTTTAGTAAGGCTTGAGACAGGCCAACGTCGGTAGCAATAAAGGCGAGCATGGTCGCCATATTCGGCCGTATCATGCCAGAACCTTTGCTGATACCCGTCACATGAACCGTTTCTGTGCCTAAATCCAATCGCTGAGACGCAATTTTAGGTTGGGTATCCGTTGTCATGATGCTGTGGGCAGCATGAAACCAATTTCGATCGGTCAGGCCCTCTACCGCATGGGGCAGTGCATCACAGATTTTTTGCGTTGGTAGAGGCTCTAAAATAACCCCTGTTGAAAATGGCAAAACCTGCTCGGGTCGCAATTTGAGCAGCTTAGCCAGCGTTTCACAGGTCTGGCGTGCAGCTGCCATTCCCGTTTCCCCCGTACCTGCATTGGCGTTTCCCGTGTTAATGACAAACGCACGTGGCGCTTTGCCACTTGCCAAATGCGCCTTGGCGATGTGTACAGGGGCCGCACAAAATCGATTTTGGGTGAATACACCAGCAACGCGGCTGTTATCCGATAGACTGAAAATAGTGAGATCGTTATGATCCGGCTTGCGGATGCCTGCAGCGGCGATACCAATATCAACGCCGGCAACGGCATAAATTTCTGACTGGGAGGGTATGTGCAGATTAACGGCCATGTTGTTCAGGAGAAATAATTAGTAATTACGGAGGGCCTACCTTTCCGGATAATTGGGAAGCGGTAAGAAATTTAAGTTCGCCCAGGCTGTCGAACAGGCTTTGCCGGCTCGCCTCGTGCAAGCCCTCAAACAAGTTGCTGAGCCATTGTTCATGAGCCCGTGCCATTTTAACGAAAGTCGCGCGTCCTTTGTCGGTTAATTGAATAATTGAACTGCGTCGGTCCGTAGCCACTTTCACGCGTTTGACGATGCCTTGTTTTTCCAGGTGGTCCGTAATGCCGGTAACGTTGCCATTCGTTACCATCATGCGGCGGGACAATTCTGTCATTTTAATCCCTTCGGGTTCCTGGAAAAGGTGTGACATCATGTCAAAGCGGGGAAGTGTGCTGCCAAACTCGGTACGCATACGACTGCGTAATTCATTTTCAATGAGCGTGCTGCAAGTACACATACGCAGCCATAAGCGCATTGCTTGATGGTCTGGTGCACTGGATCCTGTTTTTCCGGTCCGCGCACCAGGAATCTGTGGAAGATGTCTAAGATCAGCCATGGAAAGCTCCTTTCTCAATGCCTAAAACATTGAACATTGCATTAAGGCATAGTAGTGGGTGCTTTCCAAGGTGTCTTTTAACTAAATCAAGCTTTTGAACACTTTTTCAGCAGCATCTAATGTAGTTTTGATAATTTCGGCATTATGGCTCGCTGAAACAAAGCCGGCTTCAAAGGCTGAAGGCGCAAAATGCACCCCTTGCGCCAGCATTCCGTGAAAGAATTTATTAAAGCGTTCCGTATCGGCTTGGGAAACTTCCGCAAATGACGTGGGAGCGGACGCGCGAAAATAGATGCCAAACATACCGCCAACAGCATCCGCTGAGAATGGAATGTTGTGCGCTTGTGCGCGTTCCATAAGGCCATCCGCCAGTTGTTTTGTTTGGGCGCTCAGGGATTCGAAAAAGTCAGGACGCTGAATGAGTTGCAGCGTTGCCAGTCCAGCGGCTACGGCAACGGGATTGCCTGAGAGTGTTCCTGCTTGATAAACCGCTCCTAGCGGGGCGATGTGCGCCATGATATCGGCGCGGCCGCCAAAGGCACCAACGGGCATCCCGCCGCCAATAACTTTTGCCAGGGTGGTGAGGTCCGGCGTGATGTTAAATAACCCTTGAGCACCTGTAGGACCCACCCGAAAGCCCGTCATCACTTCGTCAAAAATAAGCAAACTGCCATACTCATCACATAAAGTGCGCAGGCCTTGTAAAAAACTTTCCTGAGGTTTGACCAGGTTCATGTTCCCGGCAATGGGCTCAATAATAATGCAGGCAATATCGTCCCCATGGTTTTCAAAGGCGGCGCGCACGGCATCCAGGTCGTTATAATCCAGCACCAGGGTGTGCTGAATAAATTCGGTGGGGACGCCTGCTGAAGTTGGGTTGCCAAATGTGAGCATGCCCGATCCCGCTTTTACAAGCAGACTGTCCGCATGCCCGTGGTAGCAGCCTTCAAATTTAATGATCTTGGATCGATTGGTAGCGCCGCGCGCGAGTCGAATGGCACTCATGGTTGCTTCGGTGCCTGAGCTTACCAGTCGAACTTGCTCCATGGAAGGCAGTTGCTGGCAAATAAGCTCGGCCAGCTGAACTTCTGCTTCGGTGGGGGCGCCGTACGACAGGCCATTAGCCGCTGCATTTTGAACCGCCGTAACCACTTCAGGGTGAGCATGTCCCAGGATGGCTGGTCCCCAGGAGCCCACATAGTCGATATATTGACGATCGTCGGCATCCCATACATACGGGCCTTGTGCGCGTTGAATAAAGCGTGGCGTGCCGCCGACGGAGCGGAAAGCACGTACGGGTGAATTAACGCCGCCAGGAATGACGCGGCTTGCACGTTCAAATAACTCGTTGTTACGACTGCTCATTCAATTGTCCTATAAAAATTTGTTGGCATTGCTCGGCAACGGCGCGTATGTCTTTGGCGTTAAACAGGCTACTAATTAATGCCGCACTGTCAGCGCCTGCCGCCACTACCGGCAATAGGTTTTCAGGGGAGATGCCGCCGATCGCAACAACGGTTGCACGTGCGTGGTTCTGGCGCTTGGACGCGGCAAGCGTGCGGGCTTGTTTAAAGAGTGCCAGATCCGCAGTAACGGCATCGGGTTTAATACGGGAGGGGTATACGGCCCCAAAAGCGATATAGTCAACACCATAACCCAGTGCGCTGCGTGCTCGTTCCAGCTCGTTATAACATGAGGCGCCCAGATATCGGTCGGGACCAAGGGCTTCACGAGCGACGGCGAGTTCACCATCATCGCGTCCCATGTGCGCACCGTCAGCGCCGGTGTGTAATGCCAGTTGCCAATCATCATTAATGATTGATACTACCCCCAGTGTACGGCAGTGATCCACAACGGCTTGCGCTTGTGCGACACGCTGGTTGGCGGGAATATTTTTGCGACGCCACTGCAAGGCAGCCAAGCCACCTGCCGCCGCTTGCTCGATAGCATGTAGTAAGCGGTCTGTATCATCCCATTCTGGCGTAATGCCATACAGACCCGGGGGGAAACGAAGGGCATGTGTCATAACAGAGTAGTTTCCAGGGTACGATTGAAAAATAAATGTCCCATACCGGGCTGAAAGGTTTGTTGCAGTGCACGGTGCATCGCTTGTAAAGCATTGTTTATCGCATCTTCCAGCGAATATTCTTTTGCAAATTCGGCGGTAATAAGGCTGGCCAATAGACCATCGCTATCGAGCAATCGGCTGGGTAGATCAGGATGCGCCCATTGTTTGTGAGGCCCTGTCTTGCCATGCAGAATATAACCCCGTTCGGAGGTACCGAGGGGGGCGTTAACCGTAAGGGTGTGGCTGGCCCCATGCTTTAAGAAAAGCTGGGGTGTGCCGGGGGCCAGTCTGTCATCATCTAGCGCCCAGTGGGTGAGGGCAGCATGTTGGATGACCACCAGATCAGCGAGTGGCAGTAGCAGCTCCAAGGTTGCAAATTGCATTTCTTCTTCACTTAGTTCGTCCGCCAAAGAAGCGTAATTTTGCCGACTAAGTTGCAATACCAAAGGTAATTTCGGGTAATCGGAGACAATTTGTGCTACAACGCTAATGCTCTCAATGCTGTATAGCGGCCCGACTTTAAGGGCTTTTACAGGCATGTCTTCGAGCAGACAGCGTGCTTGTTCATTCAGGAAATCGGGTGAAACAGGATGCAGCTCTTCTGTGCCAGCACTGTCGCAGACAAGGGACGCTGTAAGTGCGCTAAGCGCGTGGACACCTGCCTGGGCGAGAGTAACCGCATCAGCGGGCAGGCTACCTGCACCCGTTGGGTCAAAGGGGCCGAAAATAAGAGCTATCGGGGGAAAACGCATAGAAACCATACTAAGCTATTGGATTTTTGGAAATTGCCCCCATTCTAATACTAGAAGGAACTTTATCCTGTTAATGGGTATAAAGTCAGATTTTATTGACAAGAGAAATTAAGAATGCGTACTTGGATGTGCTTAATTTGTGGTTGGATTTATGATGAAGAAGCGGGTCTGCCAGAAGAAGGCATTGCACCAGGCACCCGCTGGGAGGATGTTCCTCCCAACTTTGCGTGCCCGGAATGTGGGGCGCGCAAAGAGGACTTTGAACTAATAGAAGTATAATTTTAACTCTATGACTGACACCTATAAACCCTCCGATGAGCCCTTTGCCATGGATTTGTCCGGCCAATTTCTAATTGCGATGCCAGGACAGGTTGGGGATGTGTTTGCTGGTGCCGTGGTTTATGTTTGCGAGCATAACGCAGAAGGCGCACTGGGCCTGGTTATCAATCGCCCTATGGATTTAACCGTGGGCGATTTGTTAAAGCGGCTGGAGCTGGATTTATCACTTGAAATCGGCCCGGTAAAAGATGCTCCCGTGTTTTTTGGTGGGCCTGTGCAAACCGACCGGGGGTTTGTGCTACATACGACAAGTAAAAACTATTCCTCCAGTATCGATTTGGGGGCCAAGCAGCTGACAACGTCGCGAGACGTGCTGGAAGCGGTATCACAGGGTGAGGGGCCCGATCCTTTAATGGTTTATTTAGGATATGCGGGTTGGGGTCCTGACCAACTGGAAGAAGAAATTTCCCGGAATGCCTGGCTGCATGTGGCAGCTTCTGACGACATGATTTTTAATGTCCCTGTACAGAAACGGTATGAAACAGCACTGGCACAATTAGGTATTAGTCCAGCAACCTTAATGGGTGGCGCTGGGCATGCCTGAACAAACCCTGCTGGGGTTTGATTTTGGTCTTAAACGCTTGGGCGTTGCGCTGGGAAACACATTAACCGGCCGGGCCCGGCCACTTACCATTATTCAAGCGCAGACCCGTCAGCAACGGTTTGCGGAGATCGCCACATTAATGACCGCCTGGCAACCCGATGGCGTGATCGTGGGGCTTCCCTTAACGCTGGCGGGCGGTGAGCAACTCGCGTCTGTGCAAGCCCGGCGTTTTGCTAACCAGATTCGTGGCCGCTTTCGGGTGCCGGTTGAGCTTGTGGATGAGCGTGGCTCCAGCCTGGAGGCCCAAGCGTATCTTGGCAGTCACGCAGCGGATGATGCCATGGCTGCGGCTATTATTTTGCAGCGTTACCTGGATCGTCTTTAGCGCAGCTTACCTGCACCAGATGGCGATCATGCAAGCGCATGGCGGTTAGGTGTCGACCCCATACGCAACCAGTGTCCAGGCAGATAGCATTTTTTTCGAGCATTAAGCCAAGAGCAGACCAGTGCCCAAAGATTATGGGGGTATCTGCGCTGGCCCGATCAGGCGCTTCGAACCAGGGGCCAACCTGGGCATGACGGGCGGGCCGGTTCTTATGCGTAAAATCTAGCCTACCGTCTGGTGTGCACATGCGCATGCGCGTCATGGCATTAATAATAACGCGCAGGCGTTTACGCCCGGTGAGCGATGGGTCCCAGTAGTTTGGTTTGTTTCCAAACATTTTTTCCAGGTAATACGTCCAGCGATCGGAACGTAAAGCTGCCTCCACTTCGCCCGCTAATTCTAGTGCGGTGGTAACAGTCCATTGGGGAAGCAGGCCTGCATGCACCATAAGGTGTCCATAGTCGTAATGCAGCAAGGGGCGTTGCCGTAGCCAGTTGGTATAGCGCGCCAGGTCAGGCGCATTTAAAAGTGTCCCCAAAGTATCCTTTCTGCCGGTTTTTCGTAGTCCTGCCGTGACCGCAAGGAAGTGAATGTCATGATTCCCTAGAATACAAACCGCTTGTGAACCCAAACTCATTAAAATATCCAGGGTTGCTTTGGAGTCTGAGCCACGATTGACCAGATCGCCACAAAACCAAAACTTGGGGTTTGGGCTGCTGACAATGTCGGGATGGGATAATAAGGCTTGTAAGGCCTTATGACAGCCTTGTAAATCACCAACCACCCAAATGGTTTCCTCTGTGGTCATAGTTTTTGCTTCAGTCGTTTAATGGTGTGCCGGTTTTCCATGATGAGAAGTGTTGCAAGCGCCATGCTCCAGACAATTAAGTTAGGAACCAAAGCGGTGATCCAGGCGGGCCACTGCGTCAGCATACCAACGTTGAGCGACAATTGATTAATCATGAAGAAGCCAACCCCAAGCAAGATCCCGATAAACACCTTGCCGCCAACGCCGCCACGCCGTGTTTGCATAAAGCTAATGGGGGCCGCAATGGAAATCATGACAAGCAGGGTGAAGGGATAGGCGAATTTACGCCACAGTGCGACTTTTTGTCTTTCTGCGGAAATCGAGTTTTCATGCAAATGCGCGATCGTATCTAATAATGCCTCGATTGACATGCGTTCCGGTGTCAGAATACGAGCGATGAGACGTTCAGCCGTTAGGGTCGTTGTAATGGTTTGGTTGGCGTGTTGGTCAATGGTGGTTAGGGGTTGGTCTACGGCTTTGCCTTCTTCAAGGGCGGTGCGTGCCTGCGGACTGATGGTGGTTTCAGCGACCTCTTCCAGTACGAGTTGGCCGTCCTGGAAATAGCCAGAGTTGGCATGAACGTAGGTTTCAAGATGGCGTCTGGGGCTTAAGTTGAAAAGCGCAATATCTTCCACGCGCCCACCCGCTTGAAGGCGTTTAATATTAATAATCCGGGTATTTCCATGCGCCACATTTTCCTTAAACCAGTAACCGCTGTGCAGCCGTCCACCGCCGCTTTTTCCCAGTAATGCCATTTGTGCTTCGCTGTTTTTGATTTCTGCAGTTGGTGTGACCACTTCTGATACAAGAAATGCGAGCACAACCAGGGGTAGCGTAATGAGCCATAGGGTTGCTAGCAATCGCAGACCACTCACGCCTGAAACCCGTAAAATAACGAGCTCTTGGCGCTGCGCAAAGCCGGCCAACGCTAAAATGGCGCCAATCAATAAGCCAATGGGTAGCAAATCATATAAACGGCTGGGCGTTGCTAGCAATTCCAAATACAGTAGGCTGCTAAAAGTGAATTTATCGCCAATGCCATCCAGCTCTTCTATGAGGGCAAATAAGGTAAATAGGCCAACGAGGGCCAATAGAACGACCGCACTGGATTGATAGATTTCTCGAGCGAGGTAATACCGGGCAGTACGCATTGCTGATTAGGGGGCCAACCCTTGTTAAGGGGTGTGAACCAAAGGCATATCGTGCATTATGCGTGCCCGACGACGCTGCAGATAAGGTGTTTGGCGATGCTGTTCATAATAAATGGGATTCGGTAACATGCTGGCCAAGTGTGCTGCTTGTTGGGCATTTAAATTACGTGCCGATTGTTTATAGTAAAGCTGTGCTGCGGCTTGCGCGCCAAAAGTTGTTCTTCCCCATTGGGCCACGTTTAAATAAAGTTCAAGAATGCGGCGTTTGCTCATTACGAGCTCTATCATATACGCCAAGATAAGCTCTTGGGCCTTGCGTAGATAGCTTCTGGAAGAGGATAAGAACATATTTTTGGCAAGTTGTTGGGTAATCGTAGAGCCGCCACGCCTGCGGCTACTTCCTTGGGCAGCTTGTTGGCGGTTGAACTGCCAAGCTTTTTTGATGTCCTCCCATTCCACCCCCTTGTGCGAGGTAAAGCGTGCATCTTCAGAGGCAATGACGGCCCGTTTCAAATTGGTATTGATGTCATCGTAATCAATCCACTCCCATTGTAAGCTGGTTTTGGTGTTTTGCTGGCGCAGCGCCCTTTTGGTCGCATCCATGAAGGCAGAGGAGGTTGGGTTTTTAAGGCTTAACCAAAGCACCATGACAAACAACCCGAATTGGTATAACAGCAGGGCAAAAAAACCCACTAATCCAAGCGTTAACAGAAAGCGCAAGGGGCGAAAGCGTCTGGCCATACTTACTGCCTCATGCGTTGCTGTAAGGCGTGTAATACGGGTTCGAGTGCTGGGGTACTGCCATGCCAGATTGCGAAACTGATTGCAGCTTGTCCCACGAGCATGCCCAAGCCATCTGCCGTATGTTGGGCACCTGCCCGTTGCGCCTGTTGCATAAAGGAAGTCGCGTGCGTTCCGTAAACCATATCGTAAGCGAGCGTATGGGGGGCGTAGGGGATATCAGCGGCAAGGGGTTGATTAGATTGCAGGCTGCTGGAGGTGGCATTGATAACAATATCCCACGGTTGGGTGACCGAGTCGAGCCCCCCCGCACTCAGTTGGGTTTTGTGGTGTGGTAAAGCGTGGGTAATATCCGCCATCAGGCGATGGGCCCGATGCTCGGTACGATTGGCGATATGAATGTGTTGGGCGTTTGCTTCCAGGAGTGCCGGGATGGCCCCCCTCGCGGCACCTCCCGCACCCACAATAAGAATGCGCTGCTGTTGCGGCATGAAACCCAGACGTTGCAAGTCTGCTACCAGGCCAGCCCCGTCAGTGTTACAGCCATGGAGGGCAGGACCTACCTTCCATAAGGTGTTAACAGCGCCCGCAATTATGGCACGCGGGCTCAAATGATCCGCTGCCAGGCGATGAGCCGCTTCTTTAAAGGGAACCGTTACGTTGAGCCCTTTCCCTCCTTGGGCAAAAAAGTCCTCTACGGTGTGTTTAAAGTCCTCCCGTGCGCATAAGAGTTTGTCATAGACCAGCGCAATATTGGTTTGCTGCGCAAATTGCTGGTGAATAAAGGGGGACTGACTGTGGGCAATAGGATTGCCGATAACGGCAAAGCGAGCAATATCCATAGGGCTAACGGTAAATCAGGGCTGATGAGTGGTGAGTTGCGCGTTTTGAAAATGCCATGTGCGAGTAATGGCGAGCACATCAGTTTCTTTGGTAATTTCCTTGCCAAGGGGCGCAAACGGAGCGGCCAACTGTACGATGCGTAAGGCGGCAGCGTTCAGTATGGGATGTTCCGAAGGCCGATCAATTTCTACCTTGGCAAGACTGCCATCAGTATTAATATACACAGTAAGCTGTAAGCTGCCATAAATTCGGCCGCGTGCTTGTTCTGGATAGTATTCGGTGCCAAGCTGTTCAATGTGTTGCCGCCACGTCTCCAGGTAGCGTGCATAGGAATGACGACGTGCGGAAGGGCCGGTATAGTGTTGTCGCGGCAGGGCGTTATATTTTTCGATCTCAGCCTTCAATTGTGCGATTTGGGCATTAACAATAAGGCTGGGCTGATTGCGGTCATCCACGCCTCGATCTGCTTGGTCCGGAGTGTCTCCTTCGTGAGCTTCGCCCGCACTTACCTGTTGTTGGGATTCAGCTTGTTGGAGCAGCTCATGTTGCCTTTCTTCCAAAGCCTGGCGGCGCTTTTCCAAGGCGGCGAGGACAATTTCATTTGCACTCGTGGGGGTGGTTACGGGCAGTGGGGTGCTGCTTGCTGCATTTTTATGGCTACCCCCACCCAGTAGATTGTCCTGGGCCAGCAGTTGTGGATCAAGCGGCGCAAGTTGGGTGTGGGTATTGACTAACGCAACTTCTAAAATATTGCTGACTGGGCTGTCAGGCCCGCCAGTTTGACGCGAGAGGCTCAATAAGCCGGCATGCAGGCCAATGGATAATACAAAAGCAATGGCCAGGAATTCCTTGCGGCGGGGGTTAATTTGTAACAGGGTGAGCGTTAATGTTCGCATGGTAAAGTTTCACGCCAGCGGCACTTGGCTTCCAGATTGAGTTCATCGACATCGATAACATCAATCATAACCGCATCACCCCGTTGCAGCGTGGGGAGCTGTTCAACACGGCTAATCAAGGGCGCGTCTTGCCAGCGCACAAGGTCATCACGGATGACAGTTGCTTTGGCTTGCGTAATATTCTGCTGTTGTATCCAACGCAGGCACCAATATCGGATCATACGTTGTTGATGATGATTCCACGCCGCATATTGCGTTTCAAAGCTATTCATGATGGCAAAAAGATCAGGATCTCTGGGTTTGAATGGTGCCACCAAGCGCGCACTCACACCATGTTTGGCAGCGGCGACCACTTGCATTTGGTTGATGAGATCAACATAGCGACGCAGCGGTGAGGTTGACCAGGCATATTGGGGGACCCCGATACGCTCGTGCGGTAAGGGATAAGTTGTTAAACGCACGCGCCCCGTTTGCTGTGAGCGGTAAATCCCGGGCAGTCCCACGTCATGTAATAAGCCGCCCCATAAGTTGTTCGCCAAGATCATAAACTCGGCCACCATGAGATCCAAGGGATGATCCCGGCGTCGCGGTCTCAAGCTCACAGGGGTATCTGGGTTATCCGCCGGACCGTTCAAGACCACACTGTACTCGGTGCGGCTCAGGTCCTCGGGACTGCCGCGTAGCAACTCCCGCTGTTTGCTCAAATGGCGTGATACCTGCCACAAAGGACGTATCCAGTCGTTATAAGGCAATACCGGCCCGTCTGGCGCCAGAGCAGCTGCTGAAAGCATGTCATTAAAGCTGCCATGATGGAGGTTTTCCTGGACCCGAATGGTTTCTAAACGGGTTTCTGTGTGCTGGATGTCGCCGCTATCTAAATCACAGTGCACGTATAGGGACACTGCAGGACGCTCTTGCCCTGCGATGAGCGCGGCGTTGGCGACGATATCTTCGGGAAGCATGGGGATCTTATTGCCTGGGGTATAAACCGTTGACATACGTTCGCGCGCAATGTTGTCAAGGGCACTGTCGCGCTCAATTGTCAGCGCGGGGGCGGCGATATGAATCCCGACAATGGCGATTTGCCCGTTAAGAGAGACCGACAGGGCATCATCAACTTCCGTTGTTTCTGTGTCGTCCAGGGAATATGCGGTGACCTCGGCCAGAGGAAGTGTTTCCTTAGGTGCGGGGCGCGAATAGGTCTCGAAGTGGGTTCCTTTAGGAAAGTGCTCCCGTAAAAACCGCGCTTGATGCAGTGCCAAAGCGTGCGGCCATACCTTAAGGTGTAGCAGTAAGGCTTCTGTGGACATTCTTAGCTCGCTAGCAGCCTCATTAAAGGCTTTCCAGGCGAGTAGGTTTTTATCAGGCCGATATAAAAAATCAGGAAGAACGCTGGCAATGTCAGCGGGTACTTGACCGTCGATCATTGCGCGCTTCCAGTCTTGTTTTTGTTCTTCCTCTTGGCGTCTGCGCTCGATGGCAGCCAGCGCAGCTTTCAATATGTCTGGCGGGGCAGGCCGGTAGCGGCCACGGCCGCGACGATGGAAATAGGCAGGCGCGTTATGTAACGCGACCAGCAAACCCGCCTTCTCCTGAGGGGTCGGTTCGTGCCCAAAGTATTCTTGGGCGAAGGCTTCTATTTGAATGTCTTCTTGGGGCGCGCATTCCCATAGAAAATCGATATCAAACTGGTCTGCTAAGGTTTGTGCCTCGTCAAGTAATGCTACGGGCTCTGGGGCATCAAACTCAAAAATTACAGAATTGGCCCTGATTTTTGAGCGTTTACCAGAGGGGGATTCAACCTGCAAAGAAGTTTCTGCTTTCGAAAGAATTTTCTCTGCTTTAAAGCTGCCGCTTTCTTCGTATAAAACGTACATGATAGTTAATTGAGGCTTGCGTCAGAGGGGTGTAAAGGGGGAAGTGCAAATTCCAGGATTTCAGGAATATAACGCTCAAAGTCGGAAATGCTGTGGTTGCCGCCTTCAATGATGCGTCCCTGGGAGCCTTGGTACCAGTTAGCCATGGTGCGCCAATCCAGGACTTCATCCCCTGTGCAGGCCAGCAAATAGTAGCGCTGCGGATACTTGGGACCCGTTAATGGCAAGGCTTCCAGTTCTTGCAGGTGCTCGGGTAAAAATTCGAAGGGTTCATTGGAGTGGTAGCGGGTGTGTTTGCCCAAGTGCTGTTTCAGCGTTTCTACCGGGTTAACGGAAGGGTTAAGCACCACCGCTTTACAAGCCCATTTTTCTGCGACCAGGCTTGCATAGTAGCCCCCCAAAGAGGAGCCTATCACCGTTAACTGTGTTTCTGGATCAAGGTTTTTTTTAATGGCGTGTTCGTCAATGAGGGCATCGAGTAGGGCGACGGTTTCAGCGGGGCTCACGGGTTGTTGCGGACATACCCACCGCGCGTGTTGCCCTTTAGCCTCAATGGCTTGTTCCATCAGCTGGGCTTTAAATGATTGTGGTGATGAACGAAACCCATGTAAATAGAGAATCATAGACTCAGTCCTGTTGTCGTTGGAGCCGTTGAAGCAGTTTTTCGTGAATACCCCCAAAGCTGCCGTTACTCATGATAACGATAGTGTCATCGGGCTTGGCAAAAGTTGTGATGGCGTTAATGAGGGGATCCAGCGTTTGGTAGATGGCTGCTTTATTGCCCAGCGGGGCAAAGACGGCGTTGGCATCCCATGCAAGGGCATGTTTGCCTTCTGTCTCGTTATAACAAAACACCTGGTCGGCGGCAGCCAGGGCTTTGGGGAGGCGGGCTGCCATGGCCCCTAATTTCATGGTGTTGGAGCGTGGTTCTAGCACGGCAATCAGGCGCCCTTTGGTGATTTGCTGGCGGGCGCCTTCCAAGGTTAATTGAATGGCGGTGGGATGGTGGGCAAAATCATCATAGATCGTAATGTTGTTGACGATGCCGCGCTGTTCCATTCGCCGTTTCACGCCAGTAAACGTGGATAATGCGTCAATAGCGTCGGTGGGGGAGACGCCGGCGTCCTTGGCAGCGGCAATTGCCGCCAAGCCGTTTAAGCGGTTATGTTCACCGGTCAGTGACCAGCGTACCTGCCCAAGTGCCGGGTTTTGCAAGGCCTGGCGGGGGTTGTCCGCATAATGCACAGAAAAATGCGTAGGAGGGTCACCGGCGACAGCTTGCCAGTGCCCTTGCGGCCCAAATGACGTTTGTGGTGTCCATACCCCTTGCTCAAGTACGCGGTCCAGGGCCGGGTCTGGATTCAGCCGAATAATATGCCCGCGTTGAGGCAAGGTGCGGATTAAGTGGTGAAACTGGGTTTCAATTGCCGCTATATCAGGGAATATATCTGCGTGATCGAATTCTACGTTATTTAAAATAGCCGTATGAGCCCGGTAATGTACAAATTTAGACCGCTTATCGAAGAAAGCCGTATCGTATTCGTCCGCTTCAATCACAAAATAAGGACGCTCCGGATGGTAGCGTGCTGACACTTCAAGGCCAGGGGCGATGCCGCCAATCAAGAAGTTGGGGGACTTGCCTGTTTGCTCGAGTATCCATGCAAGCATGGCGCTCGTGGTAGTTTTTCCGTGGGTACCGGCCACCGCAAAGACTTTTTGGTGGCGCAACACTTGCTCTCCCAGCCATTGTGGTCCTGATATATAGGGCAAGTTTTTGTTAAGAATCGCTTCTATCAACGGATTGCCACGGCTAATGACATTGCCGATAACGTAGAGGTCTGCATTTACTGCCAATTGTCCGGGGTCATAACCTTCGATTAACTGAATCCCCTGTTCTTCGAGTTGCACACTCATGGGCGGGTAAACATTCGTGTCACAACCGGTTACGGTATGGCCTGCTGCGCGGGCAATAAGGGCCAATCCTCCCATAAAGGTTCCACAAATGCCTAGAATATGTATATGCATAATGCTCTCTTGTTACGGATTACCGGGGTTACTGTTTTTCAGGCGCTCCCAGTGTATCTCGATTATTTGCTGACGACATAATGGATAATGCCCAGGAGGGACTGTATACAATGCAAGGACGACGATTTTTATTTTCATTGGTGGCGGTAATGGCCTTGATGATTCCCTCGCTTCCTGGAAGCTATGGGGCGGATGTGATGGCACAGTTTTACCAACGCACATTGCCAACGCCACAAGAGGAGATGGTGGCACTTGAGGATTTCCGGGGCCAACCATTGGTGATTAACTTTTGGGCCAGTTGGTGCCCACCTTGTGTAGAAGAGATGCCGGATCTCGATGAACTCGCCCACGCGTTACCTCAGGTACAATTCATTGGTCTGGCAGTAGATACCCAAAAAAATGTGCGTAAATTCCAGGAAAAAGTTTCCGTCTCTTATCCGTTACTGGTGGTAGGGCATGCGGGAATCGAATGGATGAAAGAAATGGGTAACCCCAAAGCGGGCGTTCCTTATACGCTTATTCTTGATGAAGAGGGAAATCAGGTGGATAAAATTTTGGGACCTGTTCGTCAGGACGCATTGCGTAAAACCTTGACAACGCATTTTGGTCCTTGAGTTTTGTCTTCATGGACAAAGTTTTTAATTTAGCGTAAAACGGGATAAATTTGCCTTAAATCACATGAGAATGGCTAAAAGTATACTGATCTTGCATGGCCCGAATTTAAATATGCTAGGCACGCGTGAGCCGGCCGTGTATGGAACGCAAACGCTTGCCGATATTAACACGCAGCTCCAGTCGCTGGTGCAGGCGGCGGGGGCCACGTGTCGTATTGTGCAAAGCAACCACGAAGGGGAATTAATTGAGCACATCCACGCGGCCGGACAGGATGGTACGGATTTTATCCTGATTAATGCGGGCGCGTACACGCATACCAGCGTCGGCATACGAGATGCTTTGTCGGCGGTACAACTACCTTTTATCGAGGTGCACTTGTCGAATGTTTATCGACGCGAGCCTTTTCGGCATCATTCTTATCTATCCGATCTCGCACAGGGTGTGATTGCGGGTTTGGGGGCTCATGGATATGTCGCCGCACTGCAATATGCACTGCAACTCCCTACAGAATAAGTCTTTGGAACACATCATATGGATCTTAGGAAACTAAAAACACTGATTGACCTGGTGTCAGAATCAAACATCACCGAATTGGAAATTACGGAAGGTGATGACCGGGTTCGAATCGCAAAAGCTGTCCCCCAGCAAGCACCCGTTGTTGCGTACGCTGAACAGCCACCTCTAGTTGCCGCTGCTGCGCCGGCCGAGTCCGCTGCGCCCATAGAGCCAGAGGGCCATGTGGTGAAGTCCCCCATGGTAGGAACGTTTTATCGCGCGCCCAATCCCGGGGCCAATCCTTTTGTGGAAGTGGGGCAGTCGGTGACTGAAGGGGAGCCGGTCTGCATTATTGAGGCCATGAAGCTACTGAATGAAATTGAAGCAGATAAGACGGGGGTCATTAAAGCGGTTCTTGTGGAAAACGGAGAGCCGGTGGAATATGGTCAACCGCTATTTGTCATTGAGTAGTCATGTTTAAAAAAATTCTCATTGCAAATCGGGGTGAAATCGCCTTACGCATTCAGCGGGCCTGTCGGGAAATGGGTATTAAAACCGTCGTGGTTTATTCCGAGGCAGACCGTAATGCGAAATATGTCAGGCTGGCTGACGAAGCCGTATGTATTGGTCCGGCCAACCCACGGGACAGTTATCTCAATATGCCAGCAATCATTTCTGCAGCAGAAGTCACGGACGCTGAGGCCATTCATCCAGGCTATGGTTTCTTGTCTGAAGATGCCGACTTTGCGGAACGGGTAGAAAAAAGTGGATTTGTTTTTATTGGACCAAGTCCTGAATCTATCCGTCTTATGGGGGATAAGGTGGCCGCTCGACAAGCCATGATAGAGGCCAATGTTCCGGTTGTCCCGGGTTCAGATGGGGCGCTACCTACCGACAATGATGAGGCGATTATCGCAGCGGCACGCCACATTGGGTACCCCGTGATGGTGAAAGCAGCGGGTGGTGGGGGTGGCCGCGGCATGCGCGTTGTGCAGAATGAAGCGTCGTTGTTAAATGCCGTCACCATGGTACGTTCGGAAGCAGCGATGGCGTTTAATAATCCTGACGTCTATATGGAAAAATTCCTGGAGAACCCCCGTCACATAGAAATACAAGTATTGGCGGATGGTAAGCGTCATGCCGTATGGCTGGGGGAGCGTGATTGTTCCATGCAGCGTCGGCATCAGAAAATTATTGAAGAAGCGCCGGCACCTGGCCTGGATCGAAAGGCCATAGAACGGATAGGTGAACGCTGTGCACAGGCGTGTAAAAAAATTGCCTATCGTGGGGCGGGTACGTTTGAGTTTCTTTATGAGGCGGGCGAGTTCTATTTCATTGAAATGAATACCCGCTTGCAAGTTGAGCACACCATCACGGAGATGGTAACCGGGTTAGATTTGGTACGGGCGCAGATTGCCATTGCCGCGGGGCAGCCCTTTACGCTGAAACAGCGCGATATCCATTTCACCGGGCATTCTATTGAATGTCGAATTAATGCAGAAGACCCCTATACTTTTGTGCCCAGCCCAGGTACGGTAACCAATTGGCATACGCCGGGCGGTCCCGGGGTGCGTATGGACTCCCATGTGTTTAGTGGCTATAGCGTACCGCCAAATTACGATTCCATGATTGCCAAGTTGATTACCTACGGCAATACACGTGATCAAGCGATTGCTCGTATGCAAATTGCTTTGTCAGAAATGGTTGTGGAGGGTATAAAAACCAATATTCCCTTGCACGCAGAATTAATGCACGATGAAAACTTCATCCAGGGAGGAACAAGCATTCATTATCTTGAAAATCATCTGGCGGAGCGTGAATAGACAATGCGTGAACTGGTATTAAGCTGTCCTGAGCATGAGGCCGAAGCCCTATCGGAAAGTTTGCTGTTGGCCGGCGCTTTGTCTGTATCTGTTGAGGATGCGGATAGTAATACGGAAGATGAGCAACCGTTGTTTGGTGAGCCCGATGTTGCCGCATGGCGCAATAATCACGTTGTTGCTTTATTGCCAGATGATGTCGATCCCGTGTCGATATTGGAAGCTGTTCGTGATGCGGGGGGTGGTAATTTTCTAGCCAGCGATTGGCAAGTTCGCCACTTGGCAGACCAAGACTGGGTGGGCTTCACCCAAGGCCAATTTGGACCCATTCAAATCGGCGGGAGAATTTGGATTGTGCCAAGCTGGCATCGGGATGATCCCGAGGTTTATACAACGCTCCGAGGCACACGCAGGGACTCAACAGAGATTGTGCGTATCGAGCTGGATCCTGGCTTGGCGTTTGGAACGGGCAGCCATCCAACAACCCAGTTATGTCTGGAATGGTTGGCTGACCATCTCAATGCTGGGCAAACGGTGTTGGACTATGGTTGTGGCTCGGGCGTGTTATCGATTGCTGCCAAATTGTTGGGGGCGCAGCAGACGATTGGTGTGGATATTGACGAGCGTGCCGTGGAGGCGACGCGCGGTAACGCATTGACGAATGGTGTCACTGTAGAAGCCATGTTGCCAGATGCCCTGCCACCCGGAACATTTGATGTTGTTGTCGCTAATATTTTGTCGAGTCCGCTGAAAGTCATGGCATCCATGCTGGCGGGTCGCGTGGCACCCCGCGGTCGGCTCGTGCTGTCCGGCGTGTTAGATTGGCAAGCACAGGATGTGATTGATGCTTATGCCCCATGGATAGCGCTAGAGGTTTGGGAAACGCGCGATGTCTGGGTGTGCTTAGCCGGGCGGAAATCTAAATAATTTGGCGGCGATCTCTATAAAATTATGGAACTCACCACTCAATGCCCTCAGTGCCAAGAAATCTTTGACGTCAGCTTGGAAGCACTCCAACGGCGAAAAGGATATATTCGTTGCGTGAACTGCTCGCATATTTTTGATGGCTTTGAGGCGGTTATTCCAGGAGACGCGTCTGAGCCGATAGCGCCAGATACGGAGGCACCGTCCCCAGCAGCGCCTTTGCCTGGGGCAGATGAGCCCGTCTATGCTTCGGAGCCACAGGCTGAGGCGAAGACGGAAGGCTTTCACATTACGACTTACCCTGTGCGGTATCGGTCGGATAAACAAGATCCATTCGTCTCAGAGGCCTCTTTGACCAAAGAAGCATCGGGTCGGGCTGAGCCGACGATCTCGGTGGACGCAAGGGAGCCCGTTGCCGACGTGGCGCCAGTGACCCCGGAACCCGTGCCAACGGCCTCGGAAGAGGAGGATGTTTATGTGGATCATGGGGCGCGGCTGATCAGTTTTGTTTGGCTTGTTTTAGTGTTGGGTGCCGCCCTGCTGCTATTGGTTCAGGCGGCGTTTGTGTATCGGGTGCAGCTTGCCGAGGCGGCTCCAGGATTACGACCCTATCTCGAGCAAGCCTGTGAAAAGCTGCAGTGTACCGTGGCCTGGTCGCGTAAATTGGACCAAATAAAAATTACGCAGTCTTCTTTGCAAAGTGATCGTGAGGAAGAGGCCAGCGATGAGGATGCAGAGACCAAGACAGCAGGCGAATTAATGACGGAGCCTTTTTTGCTAACGTTGACATTGCGTAACAGTTATAGCAAACCGCAGGAATGGCCAACGCTGGTCCTCGATTTAACAGATGCCACGGGGAGTCGGGTTGCCCGTAAACATTTACCGGCGCAAGTCTATTTGCCTGAACGCGTTGTTGCCAAACCGTTCCCTGCTCAAAGCGAACGTGAAATTGAACTGCCATTAACCTTACAAGGCTTGAATGTTAATGGCTATCAGTTAAGTACATTTTTCCCATAAGGACATTCATGTCAAAAAAAATACTGGTGTGCGGGTCAATCGCATTCGACACGATTGCCGTATTTGAAGATCATTTCAACAAGCATATCTTGGCTGAAAATATGCAATCCCTGAGTGTTTCATTCTTTGTTCCTGCATTGCGCAAGGAATATGGGGGTTGCGCTGGAAATATTGCTTATAACTTGCATCAACTGGGTGCCCATCCACTGCCCGTAGGAACGGTGGGCAGTGATGCTGAGGATTATTTGGCGTACTTCCAGGCTATGGGAATTGACACTCAGCTCATTCGCACGCTGCCGGATCATTACACGGCACAGTGTTTTATTACCACCGATCTCGACAATAACCAGATTGCTTCCTTTCACCCCGGTGCCATGGAGCATTCCGCAGCAAATGAAGCGAGTCATCCTGATGCGGTGTGGGGAATTATTTCGCCCGATTCAAAAGCGGGTATGTTTGCTCACGCCAGAAGATTGCACGCGCAGGGCATTCCATTTGTGTTTGACCTTGGGCAGGCCATGCCTTTATTTGATGGCGATGATTTACGAGAAATGCTTGGCATGGCAACGATTCTAACGGCTAACGATTATGAAGCCAGTGTTATTGAGCAGCGTCTTGGCAAAACAATGTTGCAGATTGCTGAAAACTTGCAGGCGGCAGTTGTGACCCGAGGGGCCCTTGGCGCAACCCTTTATAATGAGGGCCAAACGCACCCAATTGCCGCGACAACACCGGAAGCCGTGGTGGATCCAACCGGATGTGGCGATGCCCATCGGGCAGGCCTTTTATATGGGTTAAGTTATGGGTGGCCCCTCTATGATGCGTGCTGTTTGGCCAGTATTATGGGGGGCATAAAAGTGGCCGTTAAAGGGCCACAAAACCACCCCATTGATAAAAGTTTTATAAATCAGACATTAGAAAAGCAGTATCACTCAGCTAGGAGGGTTTTATGAAAAATAATGTCTTTTTGTCATCTCGCCATGGCCTCGTTCTTTCTGCGATGGCGTTATCTTTACTAATGCTTGCAGGATGTGCGCATGAGTCCGCGTCCAGTGGTGTTTATACCTACGGTCAAGCCCAGCGCGAACAGGTGGCGCGACTTGGCACGGTGCAGTCTGTGCGTAACATTACTATTCAACGTGATCGTACGACAGGTGCTGGCGTTGGGGTTGGCGGTGCCTTGGGTGGGGTTGCCGGGTCGGCCATTGGTGGCGGGCGCGGTAAGGTGTTAACCACTATTGGTGGCGGCGCGCTTGGTGCCTACGCTGGTGATAAGCTTGAACACGCGGCCAGTCGGGTGAAGGGGCTGGAAATTGTGGTGTTGATGGATAGCGGAGAAACCCGCGTGATCGCCCAGGAAGCAGACGTTGCAATTTCACAAGGGCAGCGCGTGCGCGTTATTAGCGGCGCCGGTCCTGTGCGTGTCGCTCCTATTTAATGTATTGAGGTCCGGGCGCCCTACACACCAAATAGGGCGAACGCCATATTTTGCAATAATGTCATAACGATTTGGGCCAAAATCAATAATACCAGGGGGGATAAATCCAATCCCCCCAAGTTTGGCAGGTAGCGCCGTATCGGGTTTAACAACGGTGCCGTAAAAGTTGTCAATATGGGCATAATGGGTGCCATGGGGTTTACCCACGATAATACTGCCTGAATAAGGGTTGCCCACAAAATAATGGTAAATGCCCATCGCGCCATGGTTAATAGCGCGGCAATAATTGCGGGCAAGAGTGCTTGAGGCGCTGGTAGGCTGCCTGTTAGCAAGGTCCAGCTAAGAATTAAATATAAAAATGCGGTCACCCAGCAGGCGAGAATACTGGGCCAGTCCAAGCGCTGGCCAGGCGAGACAAGCCTTCGAATCGGAAGCACCAGCCAATCACTGAGTTGGAAAATTGTACGAGACCAGGGGTTGAAGGGGTGTAAGCGTATGGCAAATGCCCAGGCGCGAATTAACAGCGCTACGCCAAACAGCGTAAATAGGATGCTGACAATCAAGTGCAAAGTATCGCTAAGCATTACAAATCAATAAAGGGGTGGCTTTCGTAGGTATCAGGAGGGGCGCTGGTAAATGGGGAAAGGCCAGGAACCTTCCGGGTTGGTGTCAGTGCGCACTTTTTTGGCTTTGGCAATGGCGGCATCCCTGAGGGACTGTTTGGTGGTATCCGTACTACTATTTTTCGGGGTTGCTGTGGTTTTAGCAGCAGCCATGATAAATACCTCTCTTAAAATTACAGTGACTAGACAAGCCTCCATTGTATCGCGATGCCTCTTCTCGTTAAAATTTCTGTTGAAAAATGTAAAGTGAGAAAAATCTCATAGGGGGCTGATCATTTCGCCTGCATTAATTTCCACTCAAAATATTTTTAGAATAATCATCAATTAAACGGTCCTATTTGAAATGTTCGTTTCAAAAATTATAAAATTTTAGATAAATATTTCGCTAACTGGGCTTCGCTTATTGCTAATTTACAGGTACAGTAGGTGCCGTACCCAAAGAAATTACTGTTTCTTGAATTGTTTTATAACGAATAATTACAGGAGTAATTATGCTACGCCTAAATTCACTGGGCCGTCATTTTCAACTAACGGCCGTGGCATTTGCAGCCGGTGCCACCCTAATGGCAGGGGCTGCTAACGCAGAAAGTAAAGGCACGGTGCATCTCGCTTATGTCGAGTGGTCTTCCACAGTTGCTTCCACTAACGTTGTACGGGTGCTGCTAGAGCAGGCCGGCTACGATGTTAAAACAACCTCACTTGCGGCGGCCGCCATGTGGCAGTCGGTAGCAAGTGGTGATGCGGATGCACTGTTGGCAGGTTGGCTGCCCACGACGCACGAAGACTATTACAACGAGCTTAAGGATGACATTGACGACTTGGGCGTTAACCTGGATGGCACCAAGCTTGGCCTGGTCGTGCCCGAGTACACCGATATCGCTTCGATTGAAGACATCAACGCGAACGCCGATATGGTCAATAACGAGATTATCGGGATTGACCCGGGTGCAGGGTTGCAGCGTCTGACAGGTGAAGTCATTAAAGAATATGACTTGGACGTACGTTTGCGTGATGGGACGGACGCCACCATGACTGCAGCATTGGGTAATGCTATCGATAACGATGAAGACATTATCGTTACCGGCTGGACTCCACACTGGATGTTTGCGCGTTGGGATCTGAAATATCTCGATGATCCCAAAGGCGTCTATGGTGGTGCAGAACAGATTCACACGATTGCCCGCCAAGGCTTGAAAGACGATATGCCTGAAGCCTATGAAATCTTAAAGAACTTCCACTGGACGTCTGACGATATGGGCGAAGTCATGCTTATGAATGAGCAAGGTGATGGTGAGCCTTATGACAACGCTAAAAAATGGGTTGAAGATAACGCCGATAAAGTCAACGAGTGGATGGGTAGCTAACCCTTAACTCAATTATCTTGCACCGCCAGTGTGTTAGACAGCTTTGCTCGTCGCACACTGGCGTGTGTTTTACTGAAACAGTACGGCACACAATATGAACGATAACGATAAACAAGAGCAAAAAAACATAAAGATCAAAGTACGTAAGCTGAGCAAGGTGTTCGGCTCACATCCTAAACGCGCTCTGGAAATGCGCGATTCGGGCATGAAACGTCCCGAAATTTTTGAAAAAACCGGACAAACTCTTGGTTTGTCCAATATTAATTTTGACGTATATGATGGCGAACTTTTAGTCATTATGGGCTTATCGGGGTCAGGTAAATCGACCTTGATTCGGTGTTTAAATCGTCTGATAGAACCCACCGAAGGCGAAATTATTATTGATGGGGAAGAAATCACCCGCTTAAGCGATAAGCAATTGCTTGACGCCAGACGGCGTTATTTTTCCATGGTGTTTCAGAACTTTGCCCTGTTCCCCCACCGTACCGTATTAGAAAACGCAGTATTTGGCTTGGAAGTACGTCGTACGGACAGGGCAGACCGTCGAAAAGCAGCGATGGATGCCTTGGAACAGGTAGGATTGAAAGGGTGGGAAGATGCCTATCCCCATCAACTTTCTGGTGGTATGCAACAACGTGTTGGTCTGGCAAGAGCCTTGGCAAACGATGGCAGTGTACTGCTTATGGACGAGGCATTCTCGGCCTTGGATCCTTTGATCCGCAAGGACATGCAAGAAGAGCTGGAAGAGCTGCAATACCACACGAAGAAAACTACCATTTTCATTACGCATGATTTGGATGAGGCACTAAACATTGGTGACCGCATTATTTTGCTCAAAGATGGAGAAATTGTGCAGCAGGGAACGCCGGAGCACATCCTGACAGAGCCTGCTGATGATTATGTGGCACGTTTTATTGAAGGTGTTGACAAATCGCGTGTGTTGACAGCGTTTAATGCGATGCGCCCCGTACGGGCAACGGCCAGGGAAATGGAAGGGCCTCGTACGGTATTGCGGCGCATGAGTGAAAACGGGTTGGAGTCTATTTACATCACAACGCGTGACCGTAAGCTGCTCGGGATTGCTCGCGCTGGGGCGCTGGATGAAGCTGCAAAAGCGCGCTACGAAACCATTAGCCATTTGGTAGACACGGATGTACCCATTGTAAAAAAGGATGAGCCTTTAGCTTCATTGTTTGGTATGTTCACCGCGGGCAGCGTTCCGATTGCCGTCGTTGATGACAGTAATCGGCTGCTCGGTGTTGTCGTAAAAGGCAACGTATTACATGAGCTGGCTAAAGCAGGAGAATAGGAATGGATTGGCTACCCCGCATCCCTTTGGGACATTGGATTGAAACGAGCCTGAAATGGCTAACGACAGAGTATTCCATCGTTACAAGAAGTATTTCCCGGCTGACACAAAACGGGATCGATGGTTTAAATGATATTTTATTAGGCGTGCCAGACTGGGGCTTTATGCTGGTGGTGATCGTCATCTGCTGGCGTTTGTCCGGTTGGCGCTTGGCGCTTGGTTCCACCTTGGGTCTTATTTTGACCGGGAATATGGGGCTTTGGGATCCCATGGTAAAAACCCTCACCTTGGTGGTGATCGCCACATTGGTCGCGGTGGTAATTGCGTTGCCAATTGGTATATTGGCGGCTTTATCAACGCGTCTTTACCGAATGGTCATGCCGGTTTTGGACTTTATGCAGACCATGCCGGCTTTCGTGTATTTAATCCCAGCCATTCCATTTTTCGGTATTGGCTCGGTTTCTGCTATTTTTGCGACTGTTATTTTTTCCATGCCGCCGGCCATCCGATTGACTATTTTAGGAATACGGCAAGTCCCCAGTGACTTGATTGAAGCCGCCGATGCTTATGGTGCAACGCGTATGCAAAAGTTGGTGAAGGTTCAACTTCCTTTATCTTTACCAACAATCATGGCGGGGATTAACCAGACCATTATGTTGGCCCTGTCCATGGTGGTTATCGCGGCCATGATTGGTGCAGAAGGCTTGGGAAGTGAAGTCTGGCGTGCCATTCAGCGGTTGCGCCCCGGTGACGGGTTTGAGGCCGGTATTGCTGTCGTTATTTTGGCGATGATACTTGACCGTATTACTCAGTCATTTAGGAAATCTGACAAAGAGGAATAAACTCCGTCTAAAATCCCCCCTAAACGCAATGAATATTTTGTTTGGGGGGGTAATGGATAAAATCAATTTAGACATTCTGAAGCAATTGCAGCAGAATGGTCGCGCTTCAGCACAACAGCTCACCGAACATGTGGGGCTGTCGGCAGCCCCGATTTGGCGACGGATTAAAGCGTTGGAGCATGATGGTGTTATTCAGGGCTATCACGCAAGAGTCGATAGGAGTAAGGTGGGTTTACACAGTTGCATGTTCACACAGGTAAGTCTTGATCGACAGTCGAGCGATGTTGTCGATCACTTTATCGAGGCCGTACAGCAGGCACCCGAAGTTGTGGAGTGCCATGCGGTAACAGGTGATGCAGACTTTTTGTTAAAAGTTGTGGTGGCTGGCCCCGAGGCTTACGATGCGTTTTTGCACCGATTTCTGGCGGACCTGCAAGGCGTGCGACAGACCCGTACCATTGTGGGCCTGCGCGAAATTAAGAACTCGGTACAACTGCCTTTATAGGCATTAGAAATTCTCCAGCCGTTGTAACACCGTTTGTTTTCCCAGAATGGCTAATACGGCGTCAATCGCCGGGGTTTGGCGTTGGCCCGTGACGACTAATCGCAAGGGGATACCAAGATGAGGCATCCTTGCCTGGTGGCGTTTGAGTGCACCCTGAATAATTTCATTGATTTGAGGGGCTGTCCACGACTCTAGTGCTTGTGCATGTTGTTTGAAATCTGCCAGCAGCGTGCGGGCTTGTTCTGTTAATGCTTTTTCCAGTGCTTCTGGTGCTGCTTCTTGCTGGGGCCCACAAAACAGCATCGCCTCTTGCGCCAGGGTTTCCAGAGTTTCAGCGCGTGGTTGCAATAATTTGATAATTGCCAGCATGTCAATGCTATCGGTGTTACCTCCCAGTGCCTGGACGCGTGGAATAACCTGTTGGCATAAATCTTCTGCGGTGCTTTGTTTAATATAGTGTGCATTTACCCAGTTGAGCTTCTTGGGGTCCCATTGCGCGGGGGATCGACTTAGGTGGGAACCATCAAACCAGGCAATGAGTTCAGTGATAGAAAATAGCTCTTCATCGCCGTGACTCCACCCCAGGCGCGCCAGATAGTTCACCATGGCTTCAGGCAAATAGCCTGCGTTAGCATATTCCATGACACTGACCGCTCCGTGGCGTTTGGAGAGTTTTTCACCATCGGGGCCCAATATCATCGGTACATGACCGTAGACTGGAATATCTGCACCTAAGGCTTGCAGAATATTAATTTGACGGGGCGTATTGTTAACGTGATCATCCCCCCGAATGACATGGGTAATTCCCATGTCCCTGTCGTCCACAACAACACAAAAATTATACGTAGGTGTGCCATCGGAACGGGCAATGACGAGATCATCCAGCTCGTGATTGGCAACGCTGATCGGTCCCTTGACAAGATCGTCCCAGGTAACGGCGCCATCCTCAGGATTTTTGAACCTGACCACGGGTTTGCGGCCTTCCGGGACCGGAGGCAGGGTTTTCCCGGGCTCAGGGCGCCAGGTGCCATCGTAGCGCGGCTTCAGCCCTTCGGCTTTTGCTTGTTCACGCATTTGTTGCACCTCTTCAGGACTGCTGTAGCAATAATAGGCGTGCCCACTATCTAATAATTGTTGAATCGCCTGCTTATGTTCGGCATGGCGCTGCATTTGGTAAAACGGCCCTTCATCGACATCAAGTCCGAGCCACGCCATACCGTCAAGAATGGCTTGCACAGCATCCTGGGTGGAGCGTTCGACATCCGTATCTTCTATACGTAGTACAAATTTCCCGCGATAATGCCTCGCATAGGCCCATGAAAATAGCGCCGTTCTGGCGCCTCCCAAATGAAGAAACCCAGTGGGGGAGGGAGCAAAACGGGTACGTACAGGTGTATTAGAAGAGGTCATGGTGATAAAGTAGATTAATAATTTGCTGTTATGCGTATTTTAAGCCATCCGCTTTCTTCGTCTATTTTCTGTATGGGCGTGTCTTATGAGTTCCGGGCTATCCGTCTTGCAGCGTCATGTTCTTGCTTGTTTGTTTGAACCCCGCTCGCTGGTGGTTGTGGGGGATGCCAGCTTTATTGATAAGGTCGCATTACCTAGCGCTTTACAAGAAAAACCGCGTTTTCTGGCAATCAATGCTAGCCAGTCTTTGAGTCTGCGCCGTTGGCAACGGGTTAAAAAAAGCTTGGAATTACAAGCGGATCGCCTGGATTTGGCGGTGGTCTGTTTACCGGAAGATAAGGTGGCCCAAGCGTTTGAGGGCTTGGCGACGTTACGTCCGCGTTGTGTCTTGGTCTTACGCCATCAGCAGCCCGTGGTTGATTACCCTCGTCTGGTGCAATTTTGTCGCGCGTGGAGCCAGAAGCATCGATGCTATTTACTGGGCCCGGAATCGTTTGGGTTGCTTCAGCCCTATCGAGGCTTACGGCTAGCGATTAACCAGACACCTACGCCGTCGGGCAAAGTGGCAGTAATTGCTCAATCAACCGCCTTATTGGCGGCACTGTTGGATTGGGCGCGCGATATCGAATTAGGATTTGCTACCGTCATTGCCGTCAATACGGATTCTACGCTAGATGTTTCCCAGGTATTGAATTATCTGGCCATGGATGATCATTGCGACAGCATTGTGCTGCATCTCGAGCAACCGCAATCTTCGCGGCGTTTTGCAAGTGCCTTGCATGCTGCTACCCGGGTTAAGCCGGTCATTGTATTGCAGGCAGGTCGGTTTCCGGCTGATCATGGGGCGGCTGCTCAATTGCAAGCGAAGATAGACACTGCCGCGCTGGATGCCTTACTGAGACGCGTGGGGGCGGTTCGGGTACAGCAGTTCATTCACTTATTTGCTGCGCTTAAAGCTTTAGAGCATAAGAATCGGCCACAGGGTCGGCATATTGCCGTGATCACCAATGGCCATGCCATTGCGAAGTTGGCACTTGATGCCATGGGGCCAGCCTCGCGTGTGCGGCCTGCGATGCTTAATGATGCGAGTCGTGAGGCGCTGGTCGAACGTCTAGGTCCGTATGCTGCGGCCAAAAATCCCGTCGTCATTCATGCCCCGGTAACGGCAACATTGGTTCAAGCAGCGGTTGAGATTTGCTTGTCAGAAGCAGCAGTTGACGGGGTGTTGGTGGCATTTTCCCCAGATGATTACGTAAATTTCAAGGACATTGTTGCGTGCTTAACCGCGGTAAGCAAAACCGCCAAGAAGCTTATCTTTACATGCTTTATCGGGGATGCCAGCATGCGATCGTTGCGACATCAGTTAGATGCCGCTGGCGTACCGGCGTTTCGTACGCCGGAAAATGCTGTTGACGCTTTTGGGGCCTTGGCGTCTTATTACTATAGCCAGCGCCTGGCGCTGCAAACATTGCCGCCACAACCGTTTATTTTCTTGCCCGCGGTAAGCCAGGCCCGCGCCCTTATTCAGACGGCAGTGGATGCCGGTCAGCAGTGGTTAACCGCCGCTCAGGCGCAGCAAGTTTTTCAAGCGTTTGCGGTCCC
>Ga0079225_10000151_pt1 | contig 35891 bp, 32 predicted proteins | sample Poulit2012_FD_76344 | JGI IMG/M metagenome (GOLD analysis project Ga0079225, IMG submission 76344) | Agricultural soil microbial communities from Georgia to study Nitrogen management - Poultry litter 2012 | ecosystem: Environmental > Terrestrial > Soil > Agricultural land | place: USA: Georgia... | reverse complement strand
AAATCACTACTACTAAATGGCTTTTGTTTAAAAGTTTAATATGTTTCATTTGTCTCTTTAATGCATCAGAAGTTTCAAAATTTGTGAACAAAAACAATAAAGCTCTTTGATTAATATGCTGTTTAGTATAAGCATACAATTTTCCAAATTCAGTTTCTTTAAAATCTGTTTTGATCTTATATAATGCTTTATTGATTAAATACATTTGATGGTTTCTTTTTGCTGCAGGAACATGATCTTCAATTTTTTCTGCAAATGTCAAAATACCTGCTTTATCTTCTTTTACAATTGTAATATTTGATAAGACTAAACTAGCATTGATAGCATAATCTAATAAAGTCATTCCATCAAAAGGCATACGCATAGCTCGCCCTTTATCTATAAAAGAATAAATGGGTTGTGCTTTTTCATCTTGGTATTGATTAACCATAATTTTTTGCATTTTTGCCGTTGCCTTCCAATTAATAAATCTATATTCATCTCCTCTTTGGTATTCTTTTATACTTTCAAATTCTAATGTATTTCCGATTCTACGAAGTTTTTTAATTCCTAATTCATTTAAACGATTTGTTGTAGCTAATAATTGATATTTTTTCAATTGCAAAAAGGAAGGAAAGCAAATAAGATTTCTTTTATCATCAATACTTATTCTTCTTTCTACAAATCCCAATTTTCGCACAAAAACATGACAAGAATTAAATATATACTCACCTCTTTTTGTTGGCCTTAGTGTATAATGAATTTTAATGCTTTTTTGTGTATCTACCTCTCCCCTCCTATTAAAATCACGGATTTGAAATTGAATAGGCAGCTCCTCTATTACTCTAAATTTTATTGAGAAAGAATATAGATTTTCAATAAATACATAAAAATCATTAATATCTCCATTAGATAATTTTTCCGGATAGATTCTTTTAATTATTATAGGATTACTAGGAATAAATAATATTAAAAAATCCCATAGTACAACTATTAAAAAAACAATAATTGCACCAAGCATAATAGAGTGCAAAAATGGAAAAAAGAATGAAAACACAAAGCCTACTACTGCAAAAATTATAAAAGCAAAAAACTGTTGGCTTAAATATAAATTTTTAATCAACCTCATTACCTTGGAATTTCTACACTTTCAATAATTTGCATTATTATACTTTTTGTATTAAACCCTTCCATTTCTCTTTCAGGAGTAAGTATAACTCGATGACCTATAATCGGATATAAAACATATTTTATATCTTCTGGAGTAACAAAGTCACGTCCATTTATAGCTGCTAATGCTTTGGATGCTTCAAGTATTGCAATTGATGCTCTTGGTGATGCACCTAACAACAAATGAGAACTATTTCTTGTTTTATACACTATTTTAGCGATATATTCTATTATTTGCTCATGGACATATATTTTTTGGATTAAGTTCTTAAAATAGAGAATTTCATCTTCATTAATACACGCTTCCAATTTTATATTTTCAGCAGGTTTTTCTCTTTTATGATGTCTATAAATTAATTCAACTTCTTCTTCAAAGCTTGGATATTCTACAATTATTTTAAATAAGAATCGATCAAGCTGTGCTTCCGGCAATTTATATGTTCCTTCTTGTTCAATTGGGTTTTGAGTGGCAATAACCATAAATGGATCATTCAATTGATGCGTTATCCCATCCACAGATACTTGATTTTCCGCCATACACTCAAATAAAGCAGCTTGAGTCTTAGCGGGTGCACGATTAATTTCATCTATTAGTACAATATTACTAAAGATAGGACCTTCAATAAATTCAAAAACATTGTTTTTAATATTTAAAATAGAGGTGCCAGTAATATCAGAAGGCATTAAGTCTGGAGTAAATTGAATTCTAGAGAATCCTGTATCTACAACTTGAGCTAAAAGTCGAGCTGTTAAGGTTTTTGCAACACCTGGAACTCCTTCAATAATACTATGTCTTCCTGTAAGCAAAGTGATAAGCAATAGCTCAATCATTTGTTCTTGACCTACAATAACTTTTTTTATTTCAGATTGTATCGATGCAACTTTTTCTAAGAGAGCACTTAAATCTAAGCGATTTTCAAAAGGTGCAAATTTTTCATAATTACCTGTTGTCATAAATTTATTTTTTCTTTAAATTTCTCAATTAAATATTGGGTTCTTTTTAAATCTTTTTCAGAAGGATTTAATAATGCTTCTAATTCTTTTAGTTCAAAAAATAATGCATATAGCTCCTTTTCAGATAAGATATATTTTTGGCTTAATGTGCTAATGAATCTTTCATCTAGAGTATTTTCTGTTTCTATAAATGCTGATTTTCTTAGGACGAATAGAAAATGATTAATTTTCATTTTAATCATATTTTTTGGATTTCCATTCTCATAATATAAGGAACTAATTATTCTAGCAAATTCAAGTGATTGATTCTTCTCACTATTTACTATCGGTATAGCTTTTTGTTCTCTTTTACTTTTAAAAATCATGAAAAGAATGGCACCTATTAATAACAATCTCCAAGCAGTGGCTAAACCTCTATTGTTAAGAAGTACGCGTAAGGTGGAATAAGATTCTTTATATTCGTAACTACTATTATACCAGAATATATTGTTTTTTTTAATGTAAGATAAAGACTGATGGGCTAAGAAAAAGGGTTCTTCTTGTAAAAGATAATAATTAGTAAACAAGACCGGTTCAATATGAATTAGAAACTCTCCTTTCCCATATTTAATGCGAATAAAATTAGGATATTTTTTTCCTTGAATTTCCACCGAACCTAATATTTCTGTTTTGTCTTTATCCATTTTAGTAAAGACCTTTGGCACTTGTACTCTATCGAGTAAGATATATTTTTCTGAATTGTTCGATAAATAATACCGTATATTTAATTCTTCTCTTAATTTGCTTTTTGCTTTGGATTCATTAAAGTCTTCAAATTTAAAACCCAAGGTATCCCTTAATAAGCTTTCAATTCGTTCAGTAGCAATAAATATTGAAGAGCCCGATTCCGCTGCTTCTAACAGGAGTGTAATATTTGCCCTACCTTCATAAAACTTTTCATCTACATATACAATCCCTGATGTATTTGTTATATGGCCCTCACTTAAGGTATTATATAGATTATCTTGAATTTTTGAAATATTAGCATCCTTATTAAAAATTGTATTTAATTCTTTTTCTAAGACATAAGTTCCATAAGGTGACTTTTTATCAGAACGAAAATGCATAGTCCAATCTATTGGGTCTTTATGATTAATATCAATAAGAACAATTCCAATAAAAATTATTAGTAAAGAAAAAACACTAATATATTTCCCGTTTTTCATATCTATACCTTCTTATGAAAATTTAAAAATTGTTCTTTAATTGATTCATACTTATGGGAATGCACTTGAAAATCACCGAACCAAACATAATGATACACATTCAAGAGGTCTTGAAATTCATTTTTAATCTCCTCATTTTTTATCTCTTTATATATTTCATGGTTGGTTTTTCGTGGACTCCATTTCAAATAGCCCTTATTCGCAAGAATCTGAATCGTCCATAAATACAAATACCGGACGGACAATGTGTAATTTTTATTAATTTCAGACTCTTGAAGATAGGCTTGTAAATCTACATTCAAAAGATTTTCTTCAATAAATGTTATTTTTGACTTTTCTTTTTCTTTCAATCTATTTACCTTAGTTCTTTCCGTTGAAAAGACTATTTTATATAAAAGATATAGAAGTGTTACTATAAAAATAGACAATAATGAATAATTCAAAAATTTCTCAGAATCTACAATAGAATTTTCTGGTAGTAAGGATTGAAGAAAATCATTTATTTTTCTTTGAATTCTTTGCCACAGGCTTAAATGCTTAAGTTCCTTTTCTTCATAATCAAAAGGTTTAGAATTATATTTTCTGACTAATATTTTATGCTTTTTTTCAATTTCTTCTTGTGCATAAACTTGAGTATTCTTATCATAATTATAATAATTATAATCAGGATATATTTTATTATTCTCAATCAATATCTTTTTTTCTTCATTAGAATCAACTCCATTTGCAAAAGAAGATAAAGTAATGCATAATAAAATAAGAACAGCAAGATTTAAAAATATGCTGTATCCATAAAGTGCAAAATATTTACCAGGATTCTTCATCTTTATCAATTTCACTTCCAATTTTATCTATACTTGCATCAAAATTCTCTTGAAACTTATATTCTATAAGACTAAAATATTGTAGGCTATAAAAAAACAACATATAAATAGCTGCTATAATTATAAATATTGACAATATTCCTCCAAAAGCAGACCCTAAAATTTCGCCCCAATAGCTTTCATAAAATAATTCTTCTATATCTAGAACAAAAACACTTAAAAAAATTAAAATTAAAGCAGGAACAAAGAAAATAAAAGACAGAAAAATTTGCATTAGCATTTGAAAAACATATGCCGCCAAACCATAAATTACTATTTTGGGTTTTACTAAACTTAAACCCTGTTTATAACTTTCCCATAAACCTGATCTCTCCTCTCTATAGAGTAAAAAACAACATACTAAATATACATTAAGCATAGCAAATAAAACTCCTAATGCTAATGTTCCTATAATAGGAATCAACATTAAAACAACTGCAATCAATACCAATGGTATAGATATTAATAATAAAATAACTATAGAACTAAAAAAGAAATTAAAATATTTTGGGAATTGGCTTCTAATTTGAGAAAACACCTCTTTTGAACTAAAATCAGTATCTTTTCTTTCTTTAAGTATATATATATATTCTATACCAAATGCTGCACAAAATAAGCTCAATAGCCACAAGCATATTAAGGCTAAAAAGGAAGTTATAATAAAAGAGAACTTATTATAATCCAGAAAAGAATACATACTTCCAAGATTATTACTTTTTATTTGTTTCATAAAAAAGTAAGCAATCACAACAAAAAAAGCGATAAAAGGAATAAATGATCTAAAAATTAATCTATGTATATGTTTAAAGTGATTTTTATACATAAATATATAATCTTGTATTAAATCCCCAAAACCTCTTTCTTTTTCAAATTCAAATATTTGTTTTTTCATTCTGTTTCTTTGCAATTTTTAAGGGTAAATATATATAATAGAATGTTAGTAAGAGAATAGAAAGAAGAATTATAGCTAAAGACAGATATATTGAAGTCATATAATGCCTCGACACATATCCCTCTAAAAATCCTGCTATTATAAAAAATGGAATAGTACTTACCAATATCGTTCCTGCCTTTTTAGTTTGAAATTTAAATGAATCAATTCTTTTATAAGATTTCGGAAACAATATGCTATTGCCCATTTGTATACCACATGCTCCTGCCAGTATTATCATTGCTATTTCAATAGTACCATGAATCCAAATGGCAGTCATTGCTTCACCTAATACATCATACCTAACAAACAGATAATGAAAAGCTCCCAACAACACTCCATTATGAAACAATATATAAGCGGTGCCCACACTTAAAAATATCCCTAAAGCGAAAGCAAAAAAAGCAACTTTTATATTATTAATAGTAATTGCGATAGAACTGCCCAAGGCTCCACCAGAAGCATAAATAGCAGCTGGATCACCATTTGCTATATTATTAATAGTGGTATTCACATAGGAATCGCCTAAAATAAGCCTAACAAAGTCAGCATTATCATGTTTAGAAGATACTAAACCTATAAGAATTGATATAAAAAAGATTAAAAAGCTATAAAGAATATATTTTCGACTCTCATAAATTGTCAAAGGTATATGCTCTTTAAAAAACCATATAATTTGATTTTTGGAGTTTCTTTTATCTGTATAAATAGATTGATGGGCAGAAGATGTTAGCAAATTAAGATACTCCTCAATTTTACTCTTTGGATAAAATGTTTGTGCATAAGCTAGATCATTGGTCAACTCAATATAGTAATTAGCTAATATCTCTGGATCAATAATATTTTTATTTTTAATGCTTTTTTCTATTTCTAGCCATTTTTCCTTATTTTGCTCAATAAAAGCTGCCTCTCTCATTATATTTTATTTCTATTAAGAATTCAATAACAAACATATGCAAAAATTGGATATTAATACACCACAAAATGTTACAATCTCCTATAATTTAGCAAGTATAGGATACAGAATATTAGCATCAGTATTTGATTATGCTATAATATTAAGTTATTTATTTTTCTGTTTTAAACTCATTTCTCATGATAACTTAAATAATTTAGATAATTGGACAATTAATGCTATATATTCTATAATGCTTATACCTGTATTTCTTTATTCTTTTTTAATGGAACTTATATTTAAAGGACAGAGTATTGGCAAGAAGATTATGAAAATAAAGGTTGTAAAAATTGATGGTTCAAGAGCCACAATCTGGGACTATTTTATACGATTAGTTTTAAGATTAGTTGATATTTGGATGTTTGGAGCTGTAGCAGGTGTTTTGAGTATTATTATATCTAAAAAATCACAAAGATTAGGTGATTTAGCTGCAGATACTACAGTAATAAAAACCATTCCAAACTTTTCATTATCTAAAACATTATCTCATGAGCCAAAAGAAACTTATAAAATAAAATATCCCGAAGTAATGAATCTTAATGACGAGGATATAAATATCATTAAACTACATTACGATAAAGGAAATAAACGCAACAAAGCATTAAATCACAAAAAAGTGGGACAAAGAATAGAAAAGGTTTTAAATATAAATCATAAGGAAAATAGCTATACAGAATTTATTGAAACAATTCTTAAAGATTATTATCAACGATTTAAGGATGATTAATCTTTATTATCCTTTAACATAAGCAGAAAATTCTTTTTTAATTGTGCAATAATATCATCTTTTGCTTCTGCATAAGAGCAATCATATTTCCTATAAATTGGTCCCCAAGTATTGGGATACTTTTTTAATAAATGCTCATAATAAATATCTAACTTTTCCTTAGTAGGCTTTTCAAAAATTAAATGCCATTGAAATCTTCTTAATAAAGCTGTGTCAATTGCTTCTGGGAAATTAGTCGCGGCAATAAAAAGTACTTCTTTACCTAATTGATCAACTAATTGCAATAAAGAGTTTACCAATCTGCGCATTTCACCAACATCTTTTTCATCAACAGAGCGCGCAGTTCCAATTTGATCAAACTCATCAATAAATAAAACGGCTTTATCTCTTTGTGCTTTATCAAATAATGCCTTTACATTTTTAGAGGTAGCTCCTATTTTTGAATCTATTATAGTACTTAAATTTAAACTCAAAAGTGGTTTTTTTAGGGATTTTGCAATAGCTCCAGCTAATGCAGTTTTACCACAACCTGTTGGACCTGAAAATAATATTTTTTGTGTTACTGGCAAGTTTTCTGCTAATAACTCCTCCTTAAAGCGATGCTCTAAAAATAAGGATTCTACTTTTTCTTTAACTTCTTTTTTTAGAAAAATATCTTCTACATCCATTAACTCTGAATGCGAATCTACCAAGTCTAATAAGCTACTCATAATATTATAGTTTAATGTTTATGATTGGGATTTTCATTTGGACTGCAGCATTCAACTTTATCATTGTTTAAAGCAGGACTTATATACGGAATATTTAGATTCAGCCCTCTTAATATTAGTAAAACTGACATAATAATAATAACATAAGGAGATAATTTTTTCAAAAACCTTTGCCATTGCATTTTCATCAAAGAACCTGCATAGGAAACGGCCACCATTGCGGGCAAAGTTGCTATTCCAAAGCCAAACATAAACACCGCACTATGGATAAGATTACCAGTCGCCAAAGCACCAGCCAAAGCAATATAAACTAATCCGCAAGGCAATAAACCATTTAAAACACCTATTAAAAACAAAGAAGGGTAATTAGCTTTTTGAAATAATTTTGAAAAGACTTTACCAAATGCATTATTCCATATAATTTGCAAACCGGGTATACGTATTAATCGAGTTCTAAAAATAGCAGTAATACCAGCAATGAGCATTAAAACACCAATAATTACAGAAAGATTTTGTTGCCAGCCAAACACAGCAAATTGACTTCCTATCCAGCCGAGAATAACGCCAATTAAAGTATAGGTAAATACACGACCTAAGTTATAAATCAAGATACCCAACCATCTACCTGCAGAAGAATTTTGAGGAAAGGGAATAGAAAGAGCTAAAGGACCACACATACCAACACAATGCAAGTTTCCTAAAATTCCTATAATTAAGCCTCCTACCAATGCAGCCCAAAGCATATTAAAACTTAGTTTTTTATAAATATGTGCTTGTCAATAGCATAACGTACGTCATCCATATACCAATCACCTCGTAATATATAATTTCCTTCTTGCAGTTCCTCTTTATTAATCATAATTTGCGCATCACGATCAAGTTCAAGAGGAATATTTATATCTCCTTTTTTAGAAGCAGGTCTATAAAGTTTTAGTTCTGATTCAGTTATCTCTTTATTTAAACATTCTAATGGAAATTGCAAGATTAGAACATCCTCATTTTGGAAAACTTCAAATGGTGTATCCATAGCTTCAAAGCGTTTTTGAGCTCGTATATTATCTTCATAGTCTATCTCTGCTTCATAATAATCCTCCATGACCATATCATAAGGCACCTGACTCGATTTAACTACTAAAAATATTAAAGCTCCAGCTCCGAGAAGTATAGCTAAAGTTATCCCCCAACCCCAATGAAAAACTTGATTCTTTTTTTTATTTTCTCTTAATTCCATAATCTTTAATTTCGAACAATCGGACCTGCAAAAGTAGCTTTAAAAGTATTAATTACTTTTTCATCTGCAATTGCTTCTACTTTTATTTTTGTATTAGCTGCTGTTAATTCAGATTTAGGCAAAACAATAAACAAACTCGCAGTATTTTGGGATTCTGGTTTTAAATTAATAATTTGTTTATCAATCATTATAATCTCTCCCTCTTTATCAATCAAACGCAAGCTTACATTATATTCCTTATTAGTTTTGTTAGTAAGTTTAACATTATACATATTACTTAATGAATCATCACCTCTTTTCTGATACACCATTCCTGATGTTCTAAGTAATTGACCACCAACATCTTTTCTGGTAATTAACATAGCAATTATTAAAGAAGTTAAAATAAGAAGTACTGCGGAATAGGCATACATTTTACTAGTGATTCTAAATTTCTTACCGTGTGCGATATTATTTTCTGAATCATAGCGAATTAATCCTGTAGGCCTTCCTACTTTAATCATTATATCATCACAAGCATCAATACAAGCTGTACAGTTAATACATTCTAATTGAGTACCATTTCTAATATCAATACCAGTTGGACAAACATCTACACATTGATAACAATCGATACAATCTCCTAAACCCGAATCCGCTTTCTTTGTAAATTTTCCTCTTGGTTCTCCACGAACATAATCATAAGCAACTACTATACTATTTTCGTCTAATAGTACACCCTGCAAACGACCATAAGGACATATATTAGTACATACTTGTTCTCTTAAAAAAGCAAAAACAGAAAAGAATACTATAGTAAAAATTAAAATACCTATAAAACCTAAATAATGATCTATAAAATTACCGGTAATAATTTTATAAAGTTCATCAATACCAATGATATAAGATAAAAAGGTATTAGCTATTATAAAGGAAAGAATAAAGTATATAAAATAACGTAAAGCATATTTTCTTCTTTTTTCTTTATCCCACTTTTTATTATGTAAGTATCTTTGTTTTCCAGCAGATCCAAGAATCCAATAATCTACTTTTCGAAACATAAATTCCAAAAAGACGGGTTGCGGACAAATCCAACCACAAAATATCCTACCAAAGGCATTTGTGAATAAAGCTATAAAAACAATTCCCGCTAACATAATAAGCCCAAAGATTAGAAAATCTTCAGGCCAAAATAAGTATCCAAATATTATAAATTTACCCTCAGGAATGTTAAATAAGAATAATGGATTACCATTCACAAAGATAAAAGGCAAGCCAAAGAATAAAGCATAATAAAATATAGCTAAAATTGTACGCTTTTTAGTATAATCCCCTTTGGGCTTTGTTGGAAATATCCAATTTCTTTTACCATCTTTATTTACTGTAGAGATGGAATCTCTAAATGATTCCGTCGTATTTCCTTTAGGTATCATTTTTACATTAATTTAAAGCAACCTCATCCATGGTTTCCTCAGCATCTTCCTCTAATCCATCTTGTTCTTCACTATCATTAGGAACATATAAATCACCTTCTGGATCTTTTGGATTTTGAACTTCTTTACCACGAATTGAAACAATATAACTTGCAACTTGTGCAATTTCTCTAGAGCTGTACTGATCTTGCCAGCTAGCCATTCCTTTATCTAAAACTCCATACTTTATAACAGAGAAAATATCTTTAATATCTCCACCATGCAACCAATAGTCATCTACTAAATTAGGACCAACTCCGCCTTCTCCATTTTGTCCATGACATGCAGCACAAACATTAGCGAATATTTGTTTACCAGCAGCCAAGTCCGTTTCTGCATCCATATATTCCACATTCGTTTCATCTATAAGATTTCCAGCTTTGGCTAAATAAGCTTCCTTAGCTTTTTCAGCTTTTTCATAGGCTATTTCTAAACGTTCTTCCTGCATAGGTAAAATCTTAGCACCATGCACCATCCATAAGTACACAACAGCATAAACAACTGAAATGATAAAGAACCAATTCCACCAAGGAGGAGTTGGGTTATCTAGTTCGCCTATCCCATCATAATCATGACCTAAAGAAATCGCCTCTTCGGAGGCAGCATCTAAGGACTTAGTAGCGTTTATTCTCTCTAACCATGTTAATTTTTCACGTTTTTTATGCTCTTCTTTAGAAATTGGATTTCTTAAAGAAGCAAAGTGACGGAACATAACTAAAAGTAAAAACAATATAATTAGTTCAAGAACGATCACACTAAATAATGCATAAAAAGAAATTGTAGAAATACCTGCAATCATACCGTTTGCGTCTCCTGCTAAATCTTCTTGCGCATAAACACCAAAAGGGATTAAGATTATTAATACGGCAAAAATGGCAACTAACGCATTTTTCATATTATCTCTAAACATTTTCCCAAGATGTAATTTATTTTTAAATACATGAACAGTCGAATGGACTGCTTTTCCCATTGCTGCAATAGCAATGAGCAATAAAATCACTACAGATACTAACAGTATTGCAGAGTTTTCAAATAATTCAGATTCCCAAAAGGGTGTTTTTTCTTTTATTTGAGCAAATCCTACAAACGGAAATACAGTTAAAAATGTTAAGCTCAAGATTTTATAGAATAAATTTCTCATAGAGTAAAAAATATTATAAAGCAATTAAACGTATAGCATTTTAATCTTCAAGAGGATAATTTTTAATTTCATTAATTGTCTTTTTTGATTTTGAAAACACAAGTATCAATGCCAAAATAAACACCACCATAAATATCACCAATGTAATTATTGGAAATATGCTCACATCTTCAATCGAACTTAATGAATTAATAAACCTCATAATTTTATATTTTTGAAATGGCGAAGCCCTAATGGATTTCGCCATTTATTTTTTATTTTAATTTACATTTTCTTTTTTAATGTCAGTACCCAATCGTTGTAAGTAAGCTATTAATGCAACAATTTCATCAGTTGTTCTAACTTCAATATCATCCTTAGCTAAGCTAGCTTGAATTAACTTAGCTTGTGCTTCAACATCTGCATTTGCTTCCTTGTGATAACCTTCAGAATAAGGTACTCCTAATTTTGTCATTGCTTTAATCATTGGTCCTGTCTTTCCTAAATCAATCGAATTAGTAAATAACCAAGGATATTTAGGCATTATACTATTAGATACCATCATTTTCGGATCATACATATGATTATAGTGCCAGCTATCAGGATATTTTTTACCTATTCTAGCCAAGTCAGGTCCAGTTCTTTTAGACCCCCACTGGAATGGAAAATCATAAATAAATTCTCCCGCTTTAGAAAACTCTCCATATCTCGCTTCTTCATCTCTAAATGGTCTTATCATTTGAGAGTGGCAAGTATAACAACCTTCCCTAATATAAATATTTCTTCCATGTAACTCTAAAGGAGTATAAGGTTCTACACTTGAAATGGTAGGAACGTTCGATTTTACTAAGAATGTTGGCACCATTTCAACTAAACCACCTATACCTACTGCGATTAAAGCCAATACGGTCATTTGAACAGGACGACGCTCAATCCACCCATGCCAATGCTCGCCTTTAGCTTTTCCTTTTTTAACGTTTTTAGGCAATGGAGCAACTTCCGCTTTTTCTCCTTCAATTAATTTGCCAGATTTAACAGTTTTATAAATATTATAAACCATTAAGAATACACCAATTAAATATATTAATCCCCCTATAGAACGTAAAACATATGCATTTTGAGCTACGTTTAATGTTTCATAAAATTGGTATTGTAAAGTACCCTCAGCTGTGAATTTTTTCCACATGGATGCTTGCGTAAATGCCGCCCAATATAAAGGAATAGCATATAATACAATACCTAAGGTTCCTAACCAGAAATGCGTATTCGCTAATTTATTAGAGTATAGTTTAGTATTAAATATTCTTGGCAATAACCAATATAACATACCGAAAGCTAAAAACCCATTCCAACCTAAAGCTCCTATATGTACGTGAGCAACAGTCCAGTCTGTATAGTGAGAAATAGCATTTACAAATTTAATAGAAAGCATAGGTCCTTCAAAAGTTGCCATACCGTAACAAGTTAAAGCAACAACAAAGAACTTTAATATTGCACTTTCTCTTACCTTATCCCATGCACCTCTTAAAGTTAATAAACCATTTAACATACCACCCCAAGATGGAGCAATAAGCATAACAGAAAATACTGTACCTAAACTCTGTGCCCATTCTGGTAAAGCAGTATATAATAAGTGATGTGGACCAGCCCAAATATATAAGAAAATTAATGCCCAAAAGTGGATAATAGACCATCTATAAGAATATACCGGACGATTAGCAGCTTTAGGAACAAAATAGTACATTAATCCTAAAAAAGGTGTTGTTAAGAAAAAAGCAACTGCATTATGACCATACCACCATTGAACCAAGGCATCTTGAACTCCAGCGTACCAAGAATAACTTTCTAAAAAGCTATAAGGCATAGACATTGCATTCACAATATATAACATAGCAACAGCAACCCATGTACCAACATAGAACCATATTGCTACGTATAAATGCGAAACTCTACGATTAAGCATTGCAATTAACATATTAGCACCAAATACCACCCATAAAATTACTACTGCGATATCCAAAGGCCATTCTAATTCTGCATATTCTTTACCTTGGGTATAACCCATCCATAAGGTAATAGCACCAAATAAAATAGTTAACTGCCAGCCCCAGAAATGAATCTTACTGAGTACGTCTGTCATTCTAACTTTTAACAATCTTTGCATAGAATAATATACTCCAGCAAAAATTGCATTACCTACGAAGGCAAAAATTACAGCATTCGTATGAACAGGACGCATACGTCCAAAAGTTGTTGCAGGCAATCCTAAATTTACATCAGGAAAAGCTAATGATAAAGCAGCCCATAGTCCCGCCAACATACCAATAACACCCCAAAATAGGGTTGCATAAGAAAACTGTTTTACTATTTTATTATCATAATAAATAGTTTCTAACTGCATCGAAGTTCCTTCTGTTTTTGTAGAAGAAGAAAGTGTTTGACTCATTATAGATTATTTAATTAATTGATTTTTTATTGATCGTTTTTATTTTTATCTTTTGAATAATTATCTTCTTTTAGATTCTCTTCAAATAAAATACTGTGTGCTGGAGTGTAATCGTCTTCATATTGTCCTGACTTTACAGACCAAATAAAAGCACCCAAGAATACTATGGCTACTACCAAACTTACTCCTAACAAAATTAACATCACTCCCATAACCTCTTTTTTTAACTTCAAAATACAAAGTTAAAGAAATTTACTTTTTTCAAACATGACAATAGTCAGACACAAACATGACTTTTGTCATAAATCCAGACTTTCATTTTTTCAATAAGTATACATGATTCAAATTCAATCATTAATATATTTAATCTTTCAAAAGCCATTTAATGCTTTAATTTATTCTTTTGAGCATGCCTTTTACTTCCCGAATAGGTGATTAAAATTATTGAAAAAGTACTCAATGGCATTAAAATTGCAGCAATTAATGGTGACAATACACCTTGAACAGCAAAGTATATACCAACAAGATTATAAATTATTGAGAAAATAAAGGCCCAGTGAATTACTGTTTTATGTTTTTGGGTAAATTGAAATATATTCGGAAGTAAATTGAGATTCTTAGCATCAAAAATAGCATCACCTGCGGGTGAAAAATTTTCCATGTTTTCAACTATGCAAATTCCAATATCACTTTTTAATAAGGCACCAGCATCATTTAAGCCATCGCCTACCATTGCTACAAGTTTTCCTTCCTCCTGAATAGAAGCAACATAATTCAACTTATCTTGTGGCAATTGCTCAAAACGCATATCTACCTTTTCACCAATTGTTTGTTTTAAATAGTTTTTTTCAACATCATAATCTCCAGTCAAAAGAGCAAGTGTATAGTCTTTTTCTTCAAAAGAATGAAATACTTCCTTCACCCCTTTTCTTAATCCTTGTTTTAAAAGATAATAACCTAATAATTTACCATCTTTAGCAATAAAAATAGCGGTTCCTTTATTGGGTATATTCTCATTTCTATCCACATCGAAGAATCCTAATAAACCCGCCTTCCAATGAACGCCGTCTATCCAGCCTTCAATACCTAAACCTGGATGTTCTTTAAAATTGCTAACAGGTTTCAAACTGAATGTTTCCTTGTCATAGAGTCTGGAAATAGGCTTCACAAATGTGTGAGTGGATGGTCTCGCTAAAGATAAGATGGAGCAAATATCATCTTTATTTAGATTATCGCCTATAAATACTGCTTCCATTTGCTCCGCTGAAGTTAAAGTTCCAGTTTTATCAAAAACTACATGCTTGACCTTAGCCATATATTCTACTAAATTAGCTTTCCTAAGAAAAAAGCCATTCTTTGACAATATTCGAATAAAATAACCGTCTGTAAAGGTAGAAGTCAGCAATAAGGCACATGGGCAAGCAACAATAAGTACCGAGGTCAGCGCTCTCCAAGCTTTAGTTTCTACTCCTTGTGCAAACCAAAATGTTGCTGCTAATGCTGATATAATTAATACAATAACCGTAAAATATTTAGCTAATACTTGAATAAAAGAATTTCGAACCAGTTTTTCGTCATCTTTATCTATTTTTGAATCAGACCACAAAGAAGTCAGATAACTTGTTTCCACCTTTTTAGAAAGTCTAATTTTCAAATTTTGACCTAATTGTTTACCACCAGCATAGAGCAATTCATTTTTATCTTTTTTAACCGGTACAGATTCACCAGTAACAAAACTATAATCTATTAATGCATCTCCATCTAGAACATAACCATCTGCAGGAATTAATTCTTGATTATGTATTAATAGAACATCCCCTTCATTTAAATCTGGCAAAGTAGTAGGAATTTCTTTACCATTTACGATTTTTGTAGCTGAAATGGGAAAATAATCAGTATAACTTCTTTTAAAAGAAATATGATCATAAGTTTTTTGTTGTAAAACTCTACCCACGAGCATCCAGAAAACAATTCCTGCCATGGAATCAAAATACCCACCTTGACCTAAAACAAAAACTTCATATAAACTCCTTCCAAAAGTTAAAACAATTGCTAAAGCTACTCCAAAATCAATATTTAAATGCTTATGTTTTAAACCCTTATATGCGCTGGAAAAAAATTCTGTAGCACTATAAAAAAAGACTGGTAAAGATAAAGCAAAGGCTATATATTTAAACATTGGTCCAATGAATGCTTCTGCACCAACATTTGAAGATAAATATTCAGGAAAACTCAATAATAAAATATTTCCAAATGCAAATCCAGCAACGCCCAGTTTGTAAATTAAGCTTTTATCTTTTTTTACCTCTTTTTTTTCAAAGTCTTGTAAAGATAAATGGGGTTCATAACCGAGAGAAACTAGAAATTCAACTATGTTTCTTAAACTTAATTTCTCTATATCAAAAATTATCCTAGCTTCTCGTTTTAAGAACTGAATATCAACTCTAAAAACTCCAGCTAATAGTTGAGGCAAATGCTCTAGTAGATAAATACAAGAACTGCAATGAATTTTAGGTATATGAAATACGACATGCGCTTCGTTCCCATCTTGGTATTTAAGTAACCTTTGAATTACTTTTTCATTATCTAAATACGCAAAATGATTTTTTCTAAAAGTAGTTCTTAAATTATTACCAGCATTCGGATTTAATTTGTAGTATTGATCTAACTTATTCTCTTTAAGCAATACGAAAACAGAAAGACATCCCTGACAGCAAAAATAATGAGTCTCATGCTGGAAAGATAGGTCTGGACAAACCTCTCCGCAGTGATAACATGGTACTATTTGACTGGAAGAAGTTTCTACCTTTGATTGAGGATGTCTTTTATCTGTTTTCATCTCCTTGAATGATACAAAAGTACATCAGTTTTAATGAACCCAAGCTGACTTAAGTCATACTTTGAGGTGATTTATATCATTTTAACAATTAAATCAGCCCATCGTAATGGATGGGCTTATTTAACTATTGTCTTTTATTCTTTATGAAAAGGATATCTATAATCAGTTACAGGAACATAAGTTTCTTTTATTGTTCTTGCACTTAACCAACGATATAGATTCAATGCTGATCCTGCTTTATCATTTGTCCCTGAAGCTCTAGCACCTCCAAATGGCTGTTGTCCTACTACTGCACCAGTAGGTTTATCGTTAATATAAAAATTACCCGCTGCATTCTCTAAAGCTTTAGTCATATACTCTAAAGCATAACGATCTTGAGCAAAGATAGCTCCAGTTAAAGCATAAGGAGAGGTAGTATCTACAATTTTAAGTGTTTCTTTCCAATCTTCATCTTCATAGATATATATCGTCAACACTGGACCAAACAACTCTTCGCACATAGTTACATAATCGTGTTTCTTTGCTAAGATAACAGTAGGATGAATAAAATATCCCTCAGATTTATCATAAGTACCGCCAATAATAACTTCAGCGTCTGCATCATTTTTAGCTTGGTCTATAAAAGAAGCTAGTTTATCAAATGATTTTTCATCAATAACTGCATTAATAAAGTTAGAGAAATCATCAGTTTTCCCAATTTTTAAAGTTGCAATTTCATTTTGTAATTTATGAATGATTTCATCTGCTTTGCTTTTTGGTAAATAAGCCCTAGATGCAGCAGAGCATTTTTGTCCTTGGTATTCAAAAGCTCCTCTTAATAAATTTGCCACAACTGAGTCAATATTCGCAGTAGGATGAACAAACACAAAATCCTTTCCACCTGTTTCACCTACAATTCGTGGATAAGTTTTATATTTATGAATGTTCTGCCCAATTGTTTTCCACATCTCTTGAAATACTCCAGTTGAGCCTGTAAAATGCACCCCAGCAAAATCAGGATGATTAAAACAAACTTCCCCTACAGTAGGACCGCTGGTATAAACCAAATTAATTACCCCATCAGGTAAGCCTGCTTCTTTTAATATCTCCATAATCACATTAGCAGAATACACTTGAGTATTAGCAGGTTTCCACACTACCACATTCCCAGCCATTGCAGCAGAAGTTGGTAAATTCCCAGCAATAGCAGTAAAATTAAAAGGAGTTACCGCTAAAATGAAACCTTCTAATGGTCTATATTCCATTCTATTGTTAAAACCTTCAGGAGAAATAGGTTGTTGTTGGTAAATTTCACTTAAATAGTGCACATTAAAACGTAAAAAGTCAATAAATTCACATGCACTATCAATTTCTGCTTGAAATGCATTTTTACTTTGCGCTAACATGGTAGCAGCATTCAATTTATACCGATACTTTTCACTTAATAAATTAGCTGCTTTAAGAAATATTGCTGCCCTATGCTCCCAGCTAGTATTTGCCCATTCTTTTCTCGCTTTTAATGCTTCTTCAATGGCTTTTTCTACGTGTTCTGCTTCACCTTTATGAAAATGACCTAATTCAAAAGCATGTTCATGAGGTGGATGCATGGTAACTAAATTGTTTGTACGCACCTCTTCCGCACCTATATACATTGGTGCATCCATTTTATGTTTTTTTAATTCTTGAATTGCTTCTTGCAATTTTTTCGCATCCTCTGAGCCTGGTGCATAATCTCTCACTGGCTCATTTTTTGGCATGTCGAAATAAAAATAACCGTTATTCATAATAAAATTTTATAACTTTTCTGAAATATCGATAACAGAGACATCTCGTTTGACTTTAATGGTAACTCTTTGTCCTCTATCCAAGCTATTTAAGACACTAATTAGTTCTTCGATATGAACAATAGGCTTATAATTAATATTAAAAATTATGTCCCCATCTTTAAGACCAAACTTTTCTCCTATTTTCTCTTTTTTCAAAGATAAGATTTTAACTCCTAAACCATCGTAAGATTTATCACTTTCTATACCCCATTCTTCCCAAGAAGCAGTATTAAAAGATAATTCTTTGGACAAACCATCAGGTATGGACTGTATGTATTCTTGCAAAGCTCCATTTAAAGTAACTTCACTAATTAATTCAACAATTCTAAAAATGCCATTTTGATTTACACCATGAAATTGATCCTGCGTTGTACCATGCTTTAAATGTGCTCCTGTATTAATAGTAAAAACTGGAAAATTAAATTTCTTATATACATCAGCTATAGAAGACTCTTGATAGCCTTGGATGGGCAATACATTAATATTTCCCTTTTTAAATAAAGTGACATTATCATTAAGTCCATATATAAAAAGACCTGTATTATGTAGGTAATTGCCTATATAATCATAATGAAAAGTGTGGACTATTTGATTTTTGACTGTTTCTGGAAGTTGCTTTAAAAAATGTAAAGCTCCTTTATTATTCATTTGAGAAGCAGAATAAAAAACAAATAGATAATTATAATCACTTTTATCTATAGGAAGCAAATTAAAAATCTCTAAACTAGCTAGTAAAGCCACAATTCCACTAGCATTATCATCCGCACCATAAAATATTTCCTTATTCGAAGAAGTAGAATTCCCTAAATAATCATAATTAGCACTAAAAACTATAGTTTTATCTTTTTTATTATCCACATAATGATAAATATTTTCAGTGTTCTTTTTAATATTAACTAAATCTAATTCAAAAGAAATTGTAGCAAGACTATTTTTATTTTTAAAATAGTACTCATAGGTTTTATTTGAAATAACCAATACGGGAATATCTAGTTTTTTAAATCTGTCTTCTTTTACATATAGCGTTTCTAGTACATCAAATTGATCATAAAGAATTAAAGCTGCTGCATCTTGCTTTAAAGCTTCTTGAGCTAAAGCAAATGCATGTTCTATCCAATTTTCCTTATATTTTTCAGCATCATTTTGTGAATCAAATAAAGGCAAAAGCCAAGGAGTAAGAGGCTCTTTCATATTTTTCATTAAATGCCCACTAAAACTTTTATTGGATGAAAATGGCAATGGAGCAACTTCCTCTGGCACTCTAACAAATTTCTTATTAATTATACATCTTGTTTGTGCGCCTAATCTTGATTCAGTTATGATTTCGAATTCTCTATTAATTTTTAAGTCCACATGGGGTAAAGAGAACTCTTTTAAACGAGATTTTATATAGTTTGCAGTATTGGTAGCACCTAATTCACCTGCCTTTCTTCCTTCTAGTCTAGGATCAGTTAAAAATCTAAGATCAGTTTTTATTTGCTGTCTAACATGTTCTTTATCCTTATTTTTAAGTTCATAGACAGAAGTATTAGATTTATTCTTTTGAGCAAATAAGCTAGGTGAAAATAAGTTAAATAGAAATGAAAATATTAAGAGATTTAAAAAGCTATTTTTCATGATAAATTAAAACACAAATATAAAAAGAAAATTTTGTAATAAAAAAAAGCTCTCCAAACTGGAGAGCTATATTTTTGATATAATAGCATCTAATTAATTTTCCCACATATCCATTTCACGTTCCATTAATTCACGTTCTAATTGTTCCCCTATATATAAGCTACGAATATCGTCTCTCTTAAGTCTTTGACCTCTAGGATTGTTTTTAGAAGTTTTGATAATATAACTAGAGAAATATCTATTTTCAAACAAATCAGCCCAAGTCATACGTTTTAAATCGTTAATTGGATTATAAACTTCGTAATTAACTAATTTATTTTTCAACTCTGGATAATATAACCAAAACATTGGAATTTCAACCTCTTGCGCTACTTCCCCTTCACCGATAGTTTGCGATTTTACAGGAGATAATCCTATAATACGCACTACAGAACGACCAATATTTCTATCAAAAATAACATCTTCTTTAATTTGATATTTAATAATAGAGTTTATGTCAAATTCTTCACGATATTCTGTTTGAATAACCTCAAAAGTAATAGGGTCAATTTGCTCATCTATCCGAACTTGATCACCCAACATTTCTTCTAATCCTTCTTCAGTCATTTCAGTAGTAAATCTATCATCAATAGGATCATAGGCAGCCACTTCACCACTTTTCACAAGGTATAAAAGAATTTCTATAAAAGCTCCCCCTCCTGTATATTCATCACCTTCATAAATAAAGGCTTGATTTTGTTTTTCACGAACATCTATTTCTCTCCATACTCTAGTCTTCCAAGCAACGTCAATTTCACGAATTGGCGCCCATTCTACAACACGATTTTTACGTTCTGTTCGTTCAATTGCACCATCTGGCACAAGAGAAGGTTTCCATTCATCCTTAACGCCAACGCGTTCTTGATTATTATTACCTGCAACAGCTGCATCTTGATTCATAGGCTGTGCATATGTCATACCATAACCTACAAGTATGGCGGTAAATGTGAGTGAAAGTGATTTAATAAAATTCATATTCCGTGAGTTTCTTTTTAATTCAATGTTAATGTTATAGAGTTAATAGGTCTTTCTCTTCCGTCAGGACCTTTAGCTCTAACGTTGTCTATAATCCATCTATCACCTGCTCTAGATCTATTCATATAATCTTTCGTAGCTTGGTTAAATCTCGCGCTAGTATTATTACTAACATAAGTTTCACCATTTGAATCTATCCAATAAAAAGTGAAAGATACTATATTATAACGTAAATTAAAAGGGAAATCATCTAATTCTGCAATAATTCCTAAAGCTGATTTAGCTTTCCCTGCATTTATTGATCCGGAAGATTGTCCTAACATTCTAGCTACTGGATCAGGAACATATTTAGTTCTGATTTTACCTCTTTCCAATGGTGTTTTATTTCCACCTTTCCCAGCTGAAATAACATATTCTAATTCAGCGATTTTATCAACTTCCACATCAAACTTACCAGGACCAGTTGGTGTTTTTTTAGCGCCAGGCATATCGAAAGATACATCTTCAATATTATATCCAGAAGCTGAAATAGTTACAGGATTTTTAATCCCAATGTACATTACATTCATTTTATCTAACTGTAATGAAGCACCCGCGCTTCCCACCATATATTTAAAGCTAAAAGGGTAATTTTCTGTTTCACCTCCTTTATCAATACTTACTTGACCGCTAACAGTACGTTCACCCGTACCTGATGCTCTAATTTTCAGCGTACCAATACCATTCTCCACTCGTACTGGTCCAGCACTAGAAGTTATAGTTGGTTTATCAGATTTATTGTAAGCAGCTAGCATTATCTTAGCTTCAATCTCATCACCTTGTAATGCATAAGTAGTATTTGGAACAGCTATAACCTCTAAACCATCAAATTTATAATCGTCAATATGAATTTGTTTAATTAATTCTTCTAAAACCATAGATTCCGTATTTAGAATATCGTTTTGGTATTTAGAAAACAAGGTTACAACTGCAATAACTGGTACATTATTAAAAGTACCTGTAGACCAATCTCCTAATGGATTATCATCAGATGGAGTGGGTTCAATAATTTGTAAAGGAGAATTTTGTTTAAAAGTAGACTTGAAGGCTCCATCTGGCAATAAAGCCTCAACATCGTTCAAGTACTTTTGAAGGTCCGCCTTTAATTGGTCTCCACCTTTTTCTTTTACTAATATTTTAGTTGGTTCGTTAATATCATCAATTCTTTTAATTTGCTTCACTCCATTATCGTCGGTTTCCCATCCTCCGGCAGCATTAATAATTGAATCTTTCCAAACGTTTAAGTTAGCAATTGCATCTTCTGTATGTTGTTTTAATACTTTTGCAATATCATTAACTCTTTTAACCTTATCTCTTTCCGATGGATTTTGCTCCATTGCATCGAGACTGGTATATATATCATTATTTTTCCCGTCTATTGATGTGTTTGAACGAACAATACTTTCGTCAATTGTATTGAAGGCATTCAAGACTTCTCTTGTGATATTTAGTGCTAACATTGCAGTTAGAACCAAATACATAAGATTTATCATCATCCCCCGTGGATCTTTAGGTAAGGACATATTATAATTTATTTTTTAAAGTCATTAAATAGATTTCTTAGATATATGGTTTCTAACTATGAAACCATATATTAAATTTTCAAGGCACAAAAATTTCAATAAATTTTTGATGCTACTCATTATCTACCTTGCATTGCACTTAACATATTACCATATATGGTATTTAATGCAGATAAATTAGAACTTAATGTTTCTATTTCATGTTTCGCAGACATAGCATCCTCTGCACTTGCAGCCATTGCATCTGAAGCAGCAACTAAGTTGCCATAGAATTTATTCATAGCTTTCAAGTGATTGTTAGCATCTTGTAACTCTACTTCATATATCTGATTTAATGATCCTAAATTTTTAGATAAAACTTGAACTTGTTCATGAAATTGAGCCGTATCTTCTGCAGCCTCATTAAATGAACTTAAAGTTTGTGAAGCACCTAAGAAAGTATTCTTCATTTGTGCTAAAGCGCTAGAAGCTTCAGAAACATTTTGCGTATATTCTGTAGTTGCGCTTGTTAAATGCGTCATATCTTTCATTTGGTTAACAGTTTCACCAAATTTCTGGAAGTTAGCATTTAATCTTTCCAAATTTGGTGCAGTGATATTAGCATCTTCTAACATTTTATCCATTGCTCCTAGTGCACCACCACCAGCAGTACCACCGCCCCCGCCAGCACCTAATGGATGTTCCGGCTTAATAAAAGGTTTACCAGTTCTTGCAGCTTCTACTTCTGGATGTATATCAAGATTTGGATAATAGCGCTCCCAATAGTAATCCTTTACTGGAGGTAATATACCAAGTAGAGTAAAAATAAATGCTTCTGTACACATTCCTACTGTTAACATCAGTCCTGCTCCGGGCCAATGTTGTAATTTAAACAATGCACCTAATAATACTATACCTGCACCTACCCCAACGATAAGGTTTTTTAAATATTTTCCTTTCGAAGACTCAAAAAATAAACGAATTGAACCACCCATACTGATTTAATTTTAAAGTTTTTTTTGTTAAATAAATTTGTTTTTCTCTGTATTTGTTTTCTTGGTTTTAAGATTATATCTTATTCTATTGCCCTAAGGATTGTTCTGTTTGTACATATATCGTTCTAAATCCTATATAAGCTTTAGCTGTATCAGCAAATTCATAATCTCTATTACTAATATTTAAGTATGGATAAGGGTCTCTCCAACTTCCGCCTTTTAGAACTTTAAGTTTTAACCATTCAGGGTCTCCTTCTTCTGTTCTATAATGCACATCAGGATTTAAATCTGCCATAATATTCTTACTATAAGCTGATTGTTCATAAGCTGTACTAGTCCATTCAGCTACATTTCCTGACATATTATATAAACCATAATCGTTTGGCCAGTATGCTTTAGCATTTACAGTATATAATCCACCATCCGCAGAATAATCTCCTCTTTGCGGTTTAAAGTTTGCCAAGTAGCATCCTTTTTGATTAACTGTATAAGGCCCACCCCAAGGATATGGTGACAATTCTCTACCGCCTCTAGCAGCCCATTCCCATTGAGATTCACTTGGAAGTCTAAATCTACCTTCAAAGTATAAACCTCTAGACTCACGTCCATCTCTCCACAAAGTTGTTCTCCAATCACAAAATGCATTTGCTTGATGCCAATTAACTCCTACAACAGGATACTCATCAAAAGCTTGAAAGGAATTATATTGACGAGCAATAGGCTCATTATTTGAATAGTTGAATTGACGCATCCATACTAATGTGTCCGGATATATATTAATACTAATAGTATTTACAAAATCCTTAGGATCTGCTCCTCTGTTTCTAGCAGCTAAATCATAATCAAAATAATCATAAGTATAAACTAATGCTTCCGTATTTAATTCTCTTTTTCCATATACCGATTGCATTGGATCTAGAAACAACCCCATTAAATCTTCCAATACTTCTTGATTGTCGTATCTTAATCTATAGCGCCAATTTAAAGACTGTGAGCCATCTTCATTGTCAACAAACTCACCTAAAGTTGTTAAAGCAATAGAGTCGCGAACCCAATTAGTAAACTGTCTATATTGTGCATTTGTAATAGCAGTTTCATCCATATAAAAGCCAGACATATTTAATGTCCTTACTTCAGCATCAAGTGAATGCGATATATCTTGATCACTATAACCACTTTTCATTACCCCTGGTGGAATACTAACCATTCCAATAGGAGTAGGTGCCTTATAATTCACACGATTTGAATAATCGCCTACCAATTGATCTTGCGAAGTCGGTTTTCCACAACTAACGGCAAACATTCCAATTGCCATAATGGAAAGATGCAGGGAAACTTTTCTCATCTTATAAAATTTTATCATTTTATCGTTTTTCTCAATTAATACTAAAAGTTTGCTTCTATTTTTAAAAAAATCTTTGTTCTTTACGCAACTTTGGCTGAAAGATAATAAAAGTTTTTAAAATTCAAACTTCAAGCTAAAGGATTTTTAAAAAGAGTTTCAATTTTTACAATCTAAATTAGTTAAAAATCTACAAATCTCATCTTAAAGACCACAATATTCAAATTAATTTTTGATTATGCAATAATTAAAGAAGATTTTTTTAAAATTTTTATTTTCCTCTTTATAAAACACTAATTATAATAATTATTATTTCTAAGCTACAACTATTTATTAGTAAGATTTTTATAATAATAAAATGCTATTAATTAAGCTTTTTACTGCTAATTTAATAACTTTGAGTATAAAGTTATATTATTTGTGAATAAAAAAGAAAAAAAAAATCAAGATAATTCTTCCAGGCAAAGATTAATCATTGGAAGAAAGCCACTTATTGAAGCTATAAGTGCAGGAAATAGTATAGAGAAAATATACTTACAACAAGGGGTGCAAGGAGAAGAAATAGGCATAATAAGAAGATTAGCAAAAGAACATGCTATAAGTATTTCACAAGTTCCAAGCCAACGCTTAAATAAAATGACAAAACATAATCATCAGGGTGTAGTAGCTAAAGCTGCACTAATTGCTTATTATGAAATAGAAGACATTTTAAATAATGCGGACAATAATAAAAAATCACCTTTTATTATACTACTAGATGGCGTTACAGATATTAGAAATCTAGGAGCAATTGCTAGAAGTGCTTATGCTTTTGAAGCGGATGCCATTATAATACCTAGTAGTTTTAATGCAGGCATTACTGAAGAGGCAATAAAAACCTCGGCTGGTGCTTTAGAACATATCCCTATTTGTAGATCTTCTAGTGTTGAAACTGCTATTGATTTATTGAAACTACATGAGTTAAAAATCTTAACAAGTACATTAGAAGGAGAAACAAAGATTTCTGAATTAAATAATTTCGATAATTCCGGGATAGCTGTAATTATCGGATCAGAAGAAAGAGGGGTAGGAAAATATGCTTTAAAACAAGCTGATTATAAAATTAAAATTCCAATAAATCCCAATCTGGATTCTTTAAATGCAAGCGTAAGTGCTGGTATAATTTTCCATCATCTTTATACATTAAAAAGTAAGTAAAATGAAACGAATCAATTTTTTTTCAATTTGGGCTTTATTATTAAGCTTAAGTATTTTTCTTTTTTCCTGCGAGAAAGAGGTTTCTTTTGATTTTAAAGATTCTGAGAAAAAAACTGTTGTAGAAGGTTTTATTGATAAAGGTGCCCCTCCAATTGTACGTTTATCCAATAGCATGAGTTATTTTGGCCTAATAGATTTTCAAAATCTAGGTGATATTTTTATCCATGATGCATATGTAGAAGTTTCTGATGGTAATAGAAAGGTAATTTTAAAAGAATATAACATAAACTTCCCTGATACAGATTTTATGTTTTATTATTACTCTGTCGATAGCTCCAAGCCTGCAGATCTTGACTTTTTAGGCGAATTAGGCAAAACTTATAGTTTAAAAATCATCAAAGATTCTGATACTTTTTATAGCAAAACATATATACCACATCCAAAGCCTTTGGATTCCTTATGGACACAAATACCTGACTCCGATTGGATTACTGATAGCTTTCCGAATGCAAGAGAATTATATGCACTTTATAATGATCCAGACACCCTAGGAAATTTTGCACGTATCTTTACTAGTATCAATAGTGCTCCTTTTTATACCGGAGGTATGTCCGTATTATCTGATGAATTAGGAAATGGTGTAGAAATCAATATCCCTTTAAGTCCCGGTATATCTCCTGGAGATACCAGTACAGATTTTGCAAGTCGTTATTACTTTAACTTAAACGATACTGTTATAGTTAAATGGAGTGCAATTGATAAAGCCACCTATGATTTTTACAATAGTTTAGAGTTTTCTGTCGGACTTACTGGCAATCCTTTTGCTGCACCAATACACCTTATATCAAATATAGAAGGTAAAAATGTTTTAGGGGTTTGGGCTGGTTATGGTAGTACTTATCATTCTATTATCATAAAAGACCCTGAGCCTTAACGCCTATTTAATTATTCATTTTAATAAAAATGCTTATTTTTGCATACAAAATTATAAAATTATGACCCAAGAAAGAAATATACAAAAAAGAACTAAATGCCTAATTATAGGTTCAGGACCTGCAGGTTACACTGCAGCAATATATGCAGCTCGCGCAAATTTAAATCCTATCTTATATTCAGGTTTACAACCGGGCGGTCAACTTACTATAACTACTGATGTGGAGAACTTCCCTGGTTATCCTAATGGAGTATTGGGACCACAAATGATGAAAGATTTAGAAGAACAAGCCAGAAGAATGGGTACAGATTTGCAATGGGGAAGCGTTACTAAAGTGGATTTTTCAAAACGTCCTTTTTTAGCTGAAATAGATGAAGATTACTGGGTAGAAGCAGATAGTGTTATAATATCCACTGGTGCTTCTGCGAGATGGCTAGGCTTACCTTCTGAGCAACGTCTTAGCGGTTTTGGAGTATCAGCTTGTGCGGTTTGTGATGGATTCTTTTTTAAAGATAAAGAAGTTGCAATTGTAGGAGCAGGAGATACTGCTGCAGAGGAAGCTTTATATCTTTCAAAAATTTGCAAAAAAGTACATATGTTTGTAAGACGAGATGAAATGCGTGCTTCCAAAATCATGCAAGATCGTGTTTTTAAAACAGAAAATATAGATATTTATTGGAATACAGAAGTTGAGGAAGTTCTTGGAGAAAATAAAGTGGAAGCCGTTCGTATTATTAATAACCAAACTAAGAAAAACCAAGAGATAGATTTATCTGCCTTATTTATAGCAATAGGACATGATCCTAATTCAAAAATATTTGAAGGGCAAATTGATTTAGATGAAGAGGGTTATATCATTACTAAACCGAATAGCACTGAAACAAATATACCTGGGGTATTTGCTTCTGGTGATGTACAGGATAAAATATATCGTCAAGCTGTTACTGCAGCGGGGACAGGTTGTATGGCAGCTTTAGAAGCTGAGCGTTATTTAGCAACTGTAGAGGTTGAAGGGTTAAAAGTTTAATTTTATTAAACCATACAATTATCATAAAAATAAAAACAAGACCTGTTAATTCAAGTCTTGTTTTTATTTTACATTACATTATCTTTTCCAATTCTCTGGATTTTCTCTCCATTTATGCAATTCTTCAACTTGATTTTCTTTGATAATTCCTTGCTTTAAAGCAACCTCTAAAAGTGCACTATAATGACTAATACTTTTTAAATTTACATTAGCTTTTTCTAAAGCTTCTCTCGATTGAGGAAATTCATAAGTAAATAAGGAACACATTCCAATTACTTCAGCACCAGCTTCTTTTAATGCATCTACAGCCTTTAAACTACTTTTCCCTGTAGAAACCAAATCTTCAATCACTACAACTTTTTGTCCTTCTTTAATTACCCCTTCAATTTGATTACCCAGCCCATGCCCTTTTGCTTTATCACGCACATATACAAAAGGAAGCTTAATTAAGTCTGCAACTAAAACTCCATGTGGAATCCCAGCAGTAGCAACCCCTGCGATTACTTCCGCATCTTCAAATTCCTCCAAAATCATATTTGCCAACTCGCTTTTTACATAATCTCTTACAAAAGGGTAAGACAATATTTTTCTATTATCGCAATATATGGGAGAATTCCACCCAGATGCCCAGGTGTAGGGTTTTTCTATATTAATTTGCAATGCCTTAATTTGCAATAATTTTTCTGCTAATGTTATTGATTTATCCATAGAATTGCAAACCTAATTAAAAATTAGCTTATTTTCCAGAATATTATTTTTTTTTTGAGCAATAGATTATTTAACTTCGGAGAATTGAAGCAATTTATATCCAAGATGGCAATAAAGAAAATATATGTTTACAATAAACCAATAATATTAACTAATGAGGCCGAACGGTACTCTTTAGAAAATCCCAACACAGTACATTATTTATTTTTAAAAGGAAATGATTCAAGCAACTTTAGAACAGCTTTGACACATTTAGAGCAAGCCAATAGCTATGGCGTAGTATTAGAAAATAAAGATGTAGACGAATTATTATCTGGATTTAAGAAAGCTTTTAAAAATGTAGTTGCGGCTGGTGGCATAGTATTAAGTGCCGACGATTCTCTTTTAATGATATATAGAAGAGGAAAATGGGATCTACCTAAAGGCAAGTTAGAAATTGGAGAAGATATTAAAAGTTGTGCAATACGAGAGGTTCAAGAAGAAACCGGTATTCAAACACTTAATATTCGAGATGAAGTTGGTCCTAGTTTCCATTTATACAAAGAAAAGGATGAAATCATTTTAAAAATAACCTATTGGTATTTAATGGAAGGTTTTAAAGAAGAAGAATTAAAACCTGAAACTAGAGAGCAAATATTAGAAGCCAAATGGGTTTCTAAAGAAAAGTTAGATTTATATCTTTCAGAAACTTTTGCTTCAATAAAAGACATTGTGCAAAGGGGTTTAAAAAAATAAATGAGCACTTTTGTGCTCATTTATAAATATAAAACCTTCTATTTAAATATTAATCTTCAAATCCTTTTTCTGCCACTCCATCTTTTATTGCTTGTAGCGCTCTTTCTTTTCCAACAATAGCACTCATTTTATTACCATTTTCATCTTCACCTTTAGCCATAAAAGTACCTCTTGAAGTTTTTGTAATTACTGCTTTATGCATAGGTACATTTTTTTCTTTAGTTTTCATGCAGTAAGCAGTTAACATTTTTGATTTGTCCATTTTAATTTTATTTTTAATTAATTAATGATGTATAGCCAAATAAGCTATAAATTCCAGGAATTCAAATGTAAAGCATTATTTCGAATTCCAATTGAAATTTCATCATTAAATTTTACAATTTTAATAATGATTCAATAGGATCTTTACCCATTAGTAATAAAGACGGGTTTTCTAACAATTCCTTAACTCTCACTAGGAATCCAACCGACTCTCTACCATCAATAATTCTATGGTCATAACTTAAAGCTAAATACATCATAGGTCTTATCTCCACTTTTCCATTTATGGCCATAGGTCTTTCCTGAATTTTATGCATTCCTAAGATTGCTGATTGTGGTAGGTTAATAATAGGTGTAGACATTAAAGAACCAAAAACTCCACCATTTGTAATGGTAAATGTTCCTCCTGTCATTTCCTCAAGCGTTAATTTATTATTTCTAGCTTTAGTTGCCACGTCAACTACTGCTTTTTCTATTTCAGCCATATCTAAGCTTTCAACATTCCTTATAACAGGTACCACTAAACCTTTAGGGGCTGAAACTGCAATAGAAATATCCACATAGGAGTGTTCAATAATTTCATCTTCGGCTATATATGAATTTACTGCTGGCCATTCTTGTAGGGCAATAGCGCAAGCTTTTGCAAAAAAGGACATAAATCCTAGATTAACATCAAACTCTTCTCTAAATTTATCTTTATACTTTTTACGTATAGCCATTATTTCCGTCATATCTGCCTCATTAAACGTAGTTAGCATAGCAGTGGAGTTTTTTGCTTCTACTAAACGACGGGAAATTGTTTTTCTCAAGTTACTCATTCTTTGAGTAGACTTCTCTCTACTAAATAAAGCTTGACTAGTTGCAGCACCAGGATTTTGCAAAGCTTGATATACATCCATTTTACCAATTTTGCCTTGGCTACCAGATCCTTTGATTTGTGAAGCATCCATCTTTACATCAGCCATCATTGCTTGTGCAAGAGGTGTTGCTTTTATCCCCGCAGCTTTAAAATCCTCTTTAGTTTTTGTTGCTGTTGAAGAGTTACTTTCTTCTTTATTTGATTCAGCAGTTTTAGTTTCTTCCTTTACTTCTGTAGTTTTTTCTTCTGCTTTAGGTAAATCTGCTGGTCTTTCAGCACTTGTATCAATCTTACAAGCAACTGCACCCACTTCTAAATCTTCCCCTTCTTCTGCTACAATATGCAATATTCCAGCCTCTTCTGCATTTAATTCAAAAGTAGCTTTTTCGGACTCGAACTCACATAATAATTCATCTCTTTCAACCCAATCACCGTCTTGTTTCAACCATTCTACTAATGTTACCTCGTTAATAGATTCTCCAACTTGTGGAACTTTGATTTCAATCATTTCAAAATTGTATAAATAGTGTTAATTGATGTATTTAAATCTTAATTCGGTAAAATTACGGATATTCATCCACTTAAAAAAGTGTATATTTGTTTTTTTTACAGACTTATTTTAATAAATATTTTTTCATTAAAAAATCTTACCTTATATTTGCACTTCCAAGTAGCCAATTAAATAAATTTAAAGGCTATTTTTTTATAAACACACGGGTATAGTTCAATGGTAGAATAGAGGTCTCCAAAACCTTTGGTCCGGGTTCGAATCCTGGTACCCGTGCATATTTACATATAATCTCACAATATTATGGCCAAAATTAAAAACTATGTTCGAGATTCATACTACGAATTATTACACAAGGTAACTTGGCCTACGTGGTCTGAACTTCAATCAACTACTGTTATAGTTATTGTATCTTTAATAATAATTACTTTAATTATTTTTGGTATGGATAAAGCTGCAGAAGCAGTTATGAAGTTAATTTACGGTGTAGCATAGTATTCAATATTAAAATTAGAATTTGTAAAAATGAATGATACAAACCCTTCCAACAACTTAGATCAGGATACTAAATGGTATGTACTCCGTATTGTTGGTGGTAGAGAAAAGAAGGTGCAAGAATATTTAAAAAAGGAAATAGAAATTAATCGTTGGGATACAGATATCCTACAAATACTTTGTCCTACTGAAAAAATATATAAAGAGGTTGGTGGAAAGAAAGTAATACGAGAAAGAGTTTTATATCCTGGTTATATTCTTTTACAAGTTAAAGAAGGAAAGCTAAATGGTGATATGATTTCAGGTATCCAATCCATTACCAATGTGATTCATTTCTTAGGAAGAGATAATCCTGAGGCATTAAGAGAGTCAGAGGTTCGTAAAATGTTTGGTAACTTTGATGATCAAGAAGATAAAGGCATAGGAGTAGAAAATCAATACATGGTAGGTGAAACTGTAAAAATTAAAGATGGCGCATTTAATGATTTTACAGGAACAATTGAAAGTATTAGTGAAGATGGTAAAAAATTAACCGTAATTGTAAAAATATTCGGAAGAGAAACTCCAGTAGAACTTTCCTTTACGCAAGTAAAAAAAGAAAGTTAATCGATTTAATATTTAGTAAAAAAGCAGCTTCTAATTTTTGAAGCTGCTTTTTTATTTACTCTTGATATTTGAATATTATTGTCAATAATTATTAAAGGAGTTATTCACGGCAAAAACCACTGAAATTTTTATAGTCCAAACTTGGAGCATTATATTTTCATTTTGTTAGGATGTGTTTTTATATCTTTTTCCTTAGTTCTTCTTTGCAGTACCGCGAGGTGCAACGATAAAGTATGATTCTTCAAAGCCATCTAAAATAAATCTTTAATATTGCAGGTTAAAACAAATACTCTTTTAAAAAGCTTCCTGTGCTACTTTTCATCGATTTAGCAAGCTCTTCAGGACTGCCTTTAGCTACAACTCTTCCACCAGCCTCCCCACCTGTTGGACCCATATCTATAATATAATCTGCAGATTTAATAATATCCATATTGTGTTCAATTACTAAAACAGTATTTCCTCTATCTGCTAAAGTATTTAAAACATTTAATAACATGCGTATATCCTCAAAATGCAAACCCGTAGAAGGTTCATCTAAAATGAAAAATGTTTTCCCTGTGTCCCGTTTAGCTAATTCTTTAGCTAATTTTACTCTCTGTGCTTCTCCTCCACTTAATGTTACAGCATTTTGTCCCAAGGTTAAATAACCTAAACCTACATCCAAAAGCGTTTTTGTTTGACGATAGATTTTAGGAATTGCTTCAAAGAAAACCTTAGCCTCTTCGATAGTCATATCTAAAACATCTGCAATGGACTTTCCTTTATAACGAATTTCTAAAGTTTCTCTATTATATCTCTTTCCTCTACATACTTCACAAGGCACATATACATCTGGAAGAAAATTCATTTCTATTGTTTTAATTCCTGCTCCTTGACATGTTTCGCATCTTCCTCCTTTCACATTAAAAGAAAAACGACCGGGTTTATATCCTCGCACTTTAGCTTCAGGAACCGAAGCAAAAAGCATGCGTACTTCAGTAAAGATCCCGGTATATGTTGCCGGATTGCTTCTAGGCGTTCTCCCTATTGGACTTTGATTGATTTCTATCACCTTATCTATATGCTCTAGTCCAGATATTGCTTTATATTCCATTGCTGTTTTCTTGGAATTTGCAAAAGAATGATTCGACAATATTGGATATAAAGTTTGATTAATCAAAGTGCTCTTTCCGCTACCTGAAAGTCCTGTCACACAAATAAATTTCCCTAAAGGAAAGTCAACTTTAATATTTTTTAGATTATTTCCACTTGCTCCTTCTAATACAATTTTTTCTCCATTTCCTTTTCTTCTTGTTTTAGGTACTTCAATTTTCATTTTCCCTTTCAAATAATCAGCGGTTAAAGAAGAGGCTTGTATTATAGTACTATAGTCTCCTTCAGTAACAATATATCCACCATTTTTACCAGCACCTGGCCCCATATCAATAATATAATCTGCTGCTTTCATCATATCCTCATCGTGTTCTACTACTAAAACAGAATTACCCAAGTCTCTCATATCTTGAAGCGCCTCAATAAGTTGCTGATTATCATGCTGATGTAAGCCAATTGAAGGTTCATCCAAGATATAGGTAATTCCTTGCAATTGCGATCCAATCTGAGTCGCCAAGCGAATTCTTTGGCTTTCTCCTCCAGAAAGGGATTTACTTTGTCGATTTAAACTTAAATAGTGCAAACCAACATTCATTAAAAAGCGCAGTCTATCCCGAATTTCCTTCAATATATCTTTTGCAATTTTATTTTCAGTAGCACTTAGTTTTGTGTGTAGATTTTGGAAAACTTCATACAAATCCCCTATTGCCATTTCTGCATATTCTGCAATATTTTTATCTAAGATTTTAAAATAAAGGCTTTCCGACTTTAATTTAGCTCCCTTACATTGTGAACAGGTTTTTAACTCCATAAAATCCTCCGCCCAATTATAAATAGCATCTGAAGGGGATTCTTCAAACCAGCGCAATAGCATATTTATAATTCCCTCATAAGTTCTACTTCTCCTTTTTTTAGAAGTTTTAGCATTTGCATTAAAGGTAATTTCTCCTTTTTTATTACCGTATAAAATCCAATTTAGATCATCTTCCTTTAATTTATTAATCGGTTCATCAATATTAACGTTCTTAGATTTTGCAAACTTTTCAGCAATTTTCCAAGACCCTGCAGATCTTTTTTCCCCCAGAGGTGCGATTCCACCTTCTGCTATGGTTTTTTGCGTATTTGGAATAACCTTTTCTAAACTAATTTGATGCACCTCTCCTAATCCTTTGCAGGTTGGACAGGCACCATAGGGTGAATTAAAAGAAAATGTATTTGGATTTGGCAAATCATAAGAAATCCCCGTTTCCATTTCCATCAAAAACTTGGAATAACTAAAGCTTTCTTGTGTATCATGATCTTGCAAATATAAAAAACCCTCTCCCAGCTCTAAAGCTCTAGAAATAGATTGACTTAAACGTGTATAAAACTCCTTTTCTACTTTTAACCGATCAATGACAACTTCAATATCATGAATCTTATATCGATCCAATTGCATATTTTCCACCAAATCTACAATTTCTCCATCCACACGTGCTTTAACAAAACCTCTTTTTCTAAATTGTTCAAAAAGCTCTCTATAATGCCCTTTTCTTCCACGAACAATTGGAGCTAAGATGACAACTCTCTTATTATCAAATTTATTCTTGATATTTTCTAAAATTCCTGCTTCAGTCATCGCCTCCATCTTCTTGCCTGTTTTATAACTATAGGCAACACCTATCTTAGCAAATAAAAGCCTTAAAAAATCATAAATTTCTGTAACCGTACCTACTGTAGAACGCGGATTTTTATTGGTTGTTTTTTGTTCAATAGAAATAACGGGCGACAAGCCTCGTATTTTATCAACGTCTGGCCTTTCTAAATCACCTAAAAACTGTCTCGCATAAGCTGCAAAAGATTCAATATATCTTCTTTGCCCTTCAGCATAAATAGTATCAAAAGCTAAAGAAGATTTACCGCTACCACTCAAACCTGTAATTACCACTAACTTCTTTTTAGGTATATCAACATTGATATTTTTCAAATTATGTGTTCTAGCACCAACAACTTGAATATTTTCATTTATCTTACTCATTATAAAACGCTTCAATTGCCTCCTCTGATCTCGCTATAATTGCTTTATCTCCTCTAATTAATATAGGTCTTTGGATTAATTTAGGGTATTGAATCATTGCTTCTATCCAATCTTCCTCAGACATTATTTTATCTTTAAAATTTTCTTTATATTCTGCTTCTGTTTTTCGAATTATCTTTTCAGCTGGGAGGTTTAGTTTTTTTAATATTCCTCGCAACTCTTCTTTATCAAGAGGCTTCTTCAAGTATTCACGTACTTCAAAACTTTCACCCTTCTCTTCTAATATTTGAAAGCAATTTCTACTTTTTGAACATCTTGCATTATGAATAATCTTTGTCATAAATTATTATTTTGTCTTACAAATTTACTGATTATTCGGGATAATATTATACAGAATTAAGAAAAAATGCAAAGGATGTTTTTTATACATTTTCAATTATTAAAAATATTCAGCCATTATATAAAAAACACATAAATAATTACAAACTCAACTCTGTAGCTTTAGATATAGGTGGGGTAACTCAATTTTCTATCAACAATACACAATCATTGACTTT